>Ga0153915_10000591_pt1 | contig 33646 bp, 30 predicted proteins | sample Opewatmetagenome_2_FD_107003 | JGI IMG/M metagenome (GOLD analysis project Ga0153915, IMG submission 107003) | Freshwater wetland microbial communities from Ohio, USA - Open water 3 Core 3 Depth 3 metaG | ecosystem: Environmental > Aquatic > Freshwater > Wetlands | place: USA: Ohio, Lake Erie... | reverse complement strand
GTAAGATTGAAGGTATACTTAATTTTAAAGGGCATATAATTATTGAAGGCACTATAGAAGGAACAATACTGGCAGAAACAATTTTTACAGAAATAGATAGTCGTGTTATTGCAAACGTAAAAGCAATTTCCCTCACCATAGCCGGATTTTTTGAAGGAGACATCGAGGTTACGGATACACTCACCCTTTTAAAGACAGCAGATGTGAAAAGTCAGATTAGATGCTGCAGGTTAATTATCGATGAAGGAGGACATCTAAACGGAAATGTTAAATTCATCACTTCAGAAAGTCCAAACAACAACCCTGCCTAATTGGGAAACCTGATTTTTCTTGAAATACACAGTATTATAAAAGTGTTTATCAGTTTTATATTTTTTCATTTTATTTGTTCTATGAAAGTTTATTAGATATCCTCTTTCATTCTTATAGTTAAAAAATTATGGAAAATTAAATACAAATAGTGGTATCGTAATAAAAAAGACCCTTATATTAGGTCTTATTCTGAGGTTAAAATCCCTCAGAATCCCATCCAACCATGACCTTTTATAAGATCTCAAGGTATTTGGAGGTTTGAATGAAAAATTTTTTGAATACAAAAGTGCTTTCATTACTGTGCTTACTTACCTGTTTGTTCCTGCTCGGCCTTCAGGGAGACTCTCAAGTATCAGCGGCGCTGGACAGGAGTATCTACAAGAATCTCAAAACATTCAATGAAGTACTTGACATGGTACAAAAAAACTATGTGGAACAGGTAGAATCAAAAAAACTTATCGAGGGAGCTATCAATGGAATGATGAAATCTCTGGATCCCCATAGTACCTATATGACTTCAGATATGTACAAAGAGCTTGAGGTGGAAACACGTGGAAGCTTTGGCGGTATCGGTATTGAAATCACTATTAAGAAGGACGTATTGACAGTTGTCTCACCCATTGAGGATACCCCTGCATTCCTTGCAGGGATTAAATCGGGTGATCAGATTATACAGATTGACGGAAAATCCACCAAAGATATTACGATAATGGAAGCAGTAAAAAAACTGCGAGGGCCGAAAGATACAAAGGTCACCATAACCATTATGCGGGAAAACATGCCTAAGCCGAAAGATTACGTGATTACCAGAGATATCATAAAGATCAAAAGTATTAAATCAAAGATCTATGATGATCATATCGGGTATATCCGGTTAGCTTCATTCCAGGAACGAACTGCGGATGATTTAAAGAAAGAAATAAAAAATATCACAGCGAAAAACGGAGCCTTCAAAGGTCTGATCCTGGACTTACGGAACAACCCCGGCGGATTATTAAATCAGGCAGTAGGAGTCGCCGATGTCCTTCTGAAATCAGGTATTATTGTATCCACAAAGGGAAGAACAAAAAGCATGGAAACCAAATCGATGGCAAAGGACGATGGTGATGAGCCAACATGCCCCATTGTAGCTCTGGTTAATGAAGGCACTGCCAGTGCTGCTGAGATTGTGTCAGGCGCCCTTCAAGACAACGGGAGAGCATTGGTAGTGGGAACACAAACATTCGGGAAAGGATCTGTGCAGACGGTAATCCCTCTCGAAGATGGATCTGCCTTGAAGTTAACCACAGCAAAATATTACACGCCAAATGGACGATCAATCCAGGCTGAGGGGATAAAACCGGATATTATCGTGAAACATATCAGACCCTCTGAGGATAAGGAATCAACAGACGAACACGTCAGGGAACGGGATCTCAAGGGTCACATAAAGCAGAAAAAGGAAAATGGCACGAATTCAGACGAATCTTTAAAAAAAGAAAAGGATACTTTAAGTCAGGATAATCAATTAAAAAGCGCTATAGATATAATAAAGAGCTGGGATATTATGAAGAAGAATTTAAAAAGCTAGGATACAGAATACACGATGGAAGACTATAACGTGGTATAAGGAAAAAGTAGGGGGTGCGATACCATCGGAAATTTGCAGGGGAAATATAAAAACAAATGTAAGTGTATCTGAGATACCCCATTACCTTTACATTTTTTACTTACACTGCAAACTCCGCAGGTGCTGCAAATATAATGATACAATGAATTGTGAAATCCTCCCCTCCTTCAGAAGAAACCTCACACATGCTCTACTCCAAAACCGTGTAACGGAATCATCCTTGTTGGTATGGACGGTCAGCAAATCAGGAAGGTGGTCGGAAAAATCTCCGCGCTGTATCCTGAGTCCATATAACTATTATAGAAAAATTGAATGTTTTAGATAATTACTATGCAAGATAATCAAAAGATAAAATATCTGTTGTTCATTATTTTATTATGTTTTGCAGGTTGTGCGTTCGCACCTGTGCAAGGGAAAGATTTAGATGCTACACCTGGGAAAGAAAAACCATCATTCAACTCAACCTATCATTATTCCCTGGGTGTACTTAATGTTCTTGATGAAAATATTGATGAAGCGATAAAGGAATATGAAGAAGCCATTATTTTTGATCCTCAATCCCCGTACCTATCATCTGAACTTATATCTCTCTATATTGAAAAAGGTGACATAAAAAAGGCCATTATTCTTTGTGAAAAAGCTCTGATTGACAATCCGAGTAATATAAATGCCCGTCTCCTCCTCGCTGGGCTTTACCTGAATGTGAAAGATTATAAAAATGCCATTAGAGAATACAAAAAGGTAATGGAGCTGGATCCGAAAAATCCCGTTTCCTATCTGTACCTCGGCACTATCTACGCGGAAAACAAGAACTATGAAAAGGCTCTCGATACTTTTAAAAATTTGATCAGTGTGCAATCCGATCATCTAATGGGTCAATATTATCATGCCAAGGTATTAACCGAAATGAAACGCTATGTTGAGGCAGAACAAGGATTCAAAGAGACATTGCGTATAAAACCGACCTTTGAACCGGCGTTGATCGATTTAGGAATGCTCTACGAAAAACAAAAAAACACCGGCCAGGCCGTGGAAACTTATAAAAGTTTTATTGACCTTCATCCCCGAGCAATAAATGTAAGGATAGCCTTGGGAGAATTATTTCTTAGAGAACATAAATTTGGTGAAGCAGAAAGAGAATTCAAAGAAATACTGAACATAGATAACAGCAACCGAGGGGCGAGATTAAACCTCGGCTTTCTTTACCTGGAAAAGGAACTGCATGATCAGGCAATGAATGAATTTTCCATTTTATTAAGAGGAAATCCTAATGACCATAGGGCGAGATATTTACTCGCCTCAACGTATGAAGAAAAGAAGTCTCACAGTCAGGCCATCGAAGAATTCAAGAAGATCCCGGTACAGTCAGAGCTTTATGAGACCGCACAGATTCAAATTGGGATGATCCTGAAAAAGGAGGGGAAGATTGATGAGGCTGTTACAGTATTAAAAAGTGCTATTAAGAACAATAGAGAAATACCGGGGCTTTATGTGTATCTTTCATCCCTTCACGAGGAAAACAAAAAAATTGCATCTGCCGAAGAAACGCTGAAGGCAGGACTTGTAATATCGCCACAGAGCATTGACCTCCATTATAGTCTCGGTGTACTCTATGAAAAAACAAACCGTTTTCAGGAAAGCATAAATGAAATGGAACTAGTCTTGAAAATTGATCCGGATAACGCAGAGGCTCTTAATTTCATAGGTTATACATATGCCGACAGGGGAGTACGACTTGATGAAGCGGAGAAAATGATCAAGAAAGCTCTCAATTTGAAACCAGGAAACGGCTATATGATTGACAGTTTAGGCTGGGTGTATTTCAGACAAAGCAGAGTGGATATGGCCATTAAATACTTGAAAGAGGCTTTGGATGCCCTGCCGAACGATGCAACTATCGCCGAGCACTTAGGAGATGCCTATACAAAAGCAGGCAGGGTCAGCGAGGCGATTGAAATATACAAAAAGGCATTGAAATTGAAGCCTGACAATAATGATCTGCAAAAAAAGTTCGATGAACTCCTCAAAGAAAAAAGACACTAATGCTGAAGCGATTACCATTTCTTTTTTTTATTCTTTCATTTTTTTTAATATTCCCGGGCTGTGCAGTCCCAAAAGCACCCATAGTCAACCATATATCAAAAAATAGTTTCCCCCCTCCTCACGTAGTCCTGGAAAAGATCGACCGGGATCAGCACTTTCAAAACGCACTGAAGGCCATTGCCCACATCGAAGTGCATACGTCCCGCGGCAGGTATCCCCTGAAAGCGGCGGTAATGTTAAAGAGGCCTTCTTCATTGAGATTAGAGGTATTGCCTCTCATCGGTCCACCAGAACTCATCCTATCCGTTCATGAGAGTGTTTTGAAGGTGTTTCTGCCGCAGAAAGGAGAATTTTACACCGGACAGGCTTCGGAAAAAAATTTAGGACATTTTTTTCCCTTCTCTACCGCGGGACTTCTGATAGAAGACATGACCTCCGTTCTGCTCGGTACACATCCTGAAATAAAAGAAAAATCCTATAGTCTTAGGGGTTCATCGTATGAAGGTTTTTATCGCTTGGATATACTTTCTGAAAAACGAAAGATTCAGTCTCTCTTGATAGATATAGACAACAATAAACTCCTAAGGGTCAATCTATTTGACGATGATAGCAACCAGCTTTACAGCGTAAGATTCTTCGGGCATAGTCCGGTAGCAAACTTCACAATACCCGACACAATAACAATCGCCACCGGAGATGATGCGAAACCGCATATCATCATCAGATACTCCGATGTGCAGATTACGACGGGGATTGATACGGCAACATTTGATCTTCAGCCTCCTCCCGGTATCAAAACACTCTATATAGACTGAACCCTTCCTGACGTTATAATACTTCCCCGTATTTCGTTCTTGCAAATTCTGAGGTCTTATGCGCTCAACATGGAAAAACGTCATCCCGCCGTCAAACAAGATTCGAAAGCTTAAGCCGGGAAAATTTCAGAAGTCTTCATCACAAGGGAGAGGCACTTTATCTCTGTCACAAAGGTACAGATAAATAGGAGCCACCACGCACTACACATGAAGTGAAACTTTATTGGGACATTAGGAAACAAGAGGGAGACCACTAGTGAAACTTTTTTCATGGAGTTTATCATTATCTCTATGTTTTTTCCCATTGTCCGGTATAAAAAAATAATGTAAAATATTATAAACGAAAACTTGAAAGGAGGGAACATTATGAAAGATGAAATAGTAAAATGGGAAATGGCTAAAGAAGTGGACAGTAAAGGTGGTGTTTATTATCTTGTGCCCAATATAATGGGAGGGGCCATATTTCGGGACGAAAGTGAGGCGGGAAAGTTTCTTATCACCCTTCAGGGAAAATCGTATAAGGACGTGATGGATGAGATAAAAGACTGGAACAACCAATTGTCTGAATTGGCCTTAGCGTCTTTCAGGCATGAAGCAGGATGAGGGAAAGCATACAGTACACGTCACACGTCTACACGAATAAATCACAGCCGATAGGAAATCATTCTCATGATAGTCCTTTCGGTCGTGGTCCATGAGGCTGTGAAAAAGCTGGCTGAATCAGAGAGGCGCTGGGTTGCACCGCTGGAAAAGGAGTAAATTGAAGAGGCCATTCAACATGTGATGGTAAAAATGATTGAAATAGAACAAGTATTTTAAAGCCCCGAGTAATGAAAAGTACCGGGGCTTTTTTATAGATTAGAAAAGCTGTAAAAAGTTTCTCTTACTTAATTTCGACCAATTTCGCCCTTGCTATTCTCGCCTGGTTGGTATTGGGATAACTTTTTATTATCTGTTGAAGAATGATTCTTGCACTTGCTTTGTCACCAAGATTCAAAAAAGAAAGCCCCTGTTTCAGCAAAGCGTACGGAACTTTATTCCCTTTGGGATAGCTTTTCACTACCTTTTCATATTCAAGGATCGCTTTTTCATATTTATTCTCAAAGTAATAGCTCTCCCCAATCCAGAATTGGGCATTATCGGAATATTCCGAATCGGGATACAGCTTTAGGAAATTTTGAAACTCGGTCCTTGCTTTTTCATACTTTCCTTCTTTAAAAGCTTCGTATGCCGATGCATACGCGGATTCCTTGTCCAACTTTCCCTTCTGGCCATTTTTAGAGACCGTCTTTGTCTTTTCACCCTCCGAATAGTTCTCTTTTTTGCCGATACCGAGAAAGTTTTCTATGAAATTTATTTTAAAAGACAGATTATCCAGCTTTTCTTTATCTTGGTGTGTCTTTGTTAACGCGGCAACATCCTTCTTTAATCCCTCAACATTTCCCTTCAGGTTCTGAGTACTATCCCTTATTTCAGTTATATCCGCTCGCGCTTCAGCCTGACTTTTTTGCATTGCTGCAACAGTCTCATTGAGTTTATCAATATCCTTGCGGAGACCTGCATTTTCTTCTTGTAACGCCAGTATTTTCCTATCAAGTGCTCCCTGAGTACGACGGAGATCGCCACTCGTAGCACAGCCCACAATGAATACGAAACACACGAGAAACAGCAAGGGTGTAAATTTTTTCAATTGTTACATCTCCTGGTCATAACGTCTTTGTTAAGGCGTAACGACAAAGTAATCCCGCCTGTTTTTTGCCCACGCTTCTTCATTATGCCCTGGATCTAAGGGTTTTTCTTTACCGTAGCTTACTGTTTTTATCCTTTTCCCATTAATGCCAAGCTCTTGAAGATACTTCATTGCTTCTTTTGCGCGCCTTTCGCCGAGAGCAAGGTTATATTCCGCTGTTCCCCTTTCATCACAGTGTCCCTCAATTGTTACATTCTTATTCGTGTTTTTAGCGAGAAAAGCTGCATGCTGTTTAAGGATTTCTCTGGCTTCCGGTTTAAGGTTGAATTTATCAAAATCAAAATTAATATCCTTGAAGATTTCTTCTGGAGCAGCCTTCTCTTTTACTGCCTCCTCCTCAACTTTCGCCACTTCCTTGGCAGGTTCCTCCTTTTGCACCACGTCTTTCGCGGTTTCCGCCACCGCCTTTTGTTCACCTGCAGCGACTACCGATTTCTTTGCGCACCCAGTCGTAATCATAATCGAAAAACATAAAACTAATCCGATGATACCTATTAATGCAATACTTTTTTTCATCATACCCTCCTCCCTCAGTTGTTTAAAATCAGATGCTAAAAATAAACTCAGTTTTTCTAAACCTAAACCCCTGGAAAGTCAACTATAAAAATTGTAAACTCTATAATTGTAATGATAAAATAGTCACTTACAATTCAATTTGCTTATTACACGGGGAGCCTTATACTTTTCCTAAGTATACCACGCTGTACAACAATCTCCCTGTTTTGTTTAAATCTCCCTTTTCTATAATGTGTACGTTATCTTAAACGCGGAGACCAGGATGTGCTCATACATCCATTGATATTTTCATACAATATTCTTAAGTTTGACCCATTCGCATTTATCACACAGATTCTACTCTTGCCTTTTCCCCTGGTACTAAAGACCAAGTATCTGCCATCCGGAGACCATGATGGAGTCTCATGATCCACATTATCGGATGTATGCTGTACAAGATTGCGACCATCCTCGTCGATGGAAAATATCTGGAAACGGCCATTCACCGACCCTTCATACGCGATTCTATTACCCTTCGGCGACCAGGAAGGGGACGTATTATAATTTCCTTCATACGTGAGTCTTCTGATATTACTTCCGTCAGTATCCATGATATAAATTTGAGGGGAGCCGGAACGGTTCGATACAAAGGCTATTTTTTGATTATCAGGCGACCAGGCAGGGGAAATGTCGATGGCATAACTATTGGTAAGACGTTTAATATTTCTACTATTAATGTCCATCATATAGAGGTTTTCGCTTCCATCCTTGCTCAGGGTAAGCAATAGCCTCTTGCCATCCCGCGACCAGGAGCCGGCCAGGTTAATCCCCTCAAAATTTGCCATCTTTACCGCTGTGGCGGCATTCATGGCCTTTATATATAAATCAGGTTTCCCATCCTTATATGATGTAAACGAAATATATTTACCGTCCGGTGACCAGCGGGGTGACAGGGTAATGGATTGGTGCTTGGTTATCCTGGCAAGATCAGTTCCGTCAAAGTTAATCGTATAAATATCGGACCCTCGCCCTTTTTTCAGAGCAAAAGCAATTTTTGTATTAAATACTCCTTCTTCCCCCGTCAGGGCAGAAAGAATTTCACTGGCAAATTTGCGCACCATTTCATTGTTATCTTCAATTTTTCCGGTATATCGTTTCGCCGTAATGACGTCTCCCTTTACAACATCGAATAGATAAAAATCTGTAATAAGGTCTCTGCCGTTATACAGAAAAGTGCCCTTTACCAAGTATTCTGCACCGATGACTGTCCAGTCAGCAAATCTGATACTCCCTGCCGATACACCTGCCTGCTTCGGATCTTCAAGAAACGCTTTTTTACTGATTATATTAAAGAATCCTGTTATTTCGAGATATTTTCCCAGGGTATCGGAAAACCAACCGGAGAGATCTCCCTGAGAACTATCCCTACTCATTTTTTTAAAATCTGTTATGGCAATGGGGAATTTTTGAAAGGTGGGAGAATCTATATCTATATACACCTTGCCGAAGGCGCAATGTTCCTGAGAAACAATAAGCATCGCACACACTATGCATAAGAGTAATTTTAATGATCTCATATTACAATACTTCATTATAACTAACTCCTCTATCACTCCGCAGGCGAGCACGTTATCTGAGTTCCGCAGAATGGAACCTGATGCCAACCTCGATGCTGCTGTCTCTCATCCATGCCGGAAAGTGAGGGAAGGGACTCGCTTTTTTGATAGCCTTTATGGCGGATTCATCAAAGTATCTATTACCGGAACGTTTTTCAAAACTCAGATTCGCAACTGCACCATTCTTTAATATCCTTGCCTGGATAATTGCTTCAATGTTTTCCCTCGGCAATATGCCCGGAGGAAGCGCCCATTGCCCCTTTATCCTGGACCATATTAACGCGTAATACTCATTTATCTTTGCGCTGGCATCTGACTCATCTATCTGACCCGACGTCACCGCGGAGGAAGCCGTCCTCTTTCTAATATCTTCGATTGCCTTATCCACGCTGCTGATCTGCTTTTGAGGCCTGTCGATTCTCTTTATGGGAACAAAGGCTTCCGTGTGTTTCTTTAAAAAACGATCACTGGGAATTGTTCCTTTTATTTCTTGTGCAATAGCTGACGTAGTTTTTTTCCCCTGGAATTCTTGAGAATAACTGACCAGAGATACTGTGTAGATAGGACCGAATGTCCATCTTGGAGAGGGGATGAGAGGCAAGGAAAAAATGATAACGAGCACAAATGTATGAAGCAACAGCGATATAAATATCATTTTATTGAGGCTGTTGTCATAATCCCCCGTCATCCTGTGAAATGTCATCTTGATTCCTCTGGTGGTTCTGTGATCATCCCCAGCTTATCAACTCCGGCTTTTCTCACCGCAGACATCACTTCAACCACAAACCCATAAGGAACATTCTTGTCAGCCCGCATGAAAACCTCTCTGTCTATCCTGTTTGCAAAGATACTTTCGAGTTTTGCACCGAGGTCGGAAATAGATGTCTTATTCTTGTTAATAAATATCTCTTTCCCGCCGTTAATAGTCAGAATAAGTTTTTCCTCAGTCACATCTATGCTTTTTGATTTAACGCGGGGAAGGTTTACATCTATGCCCATCTGAAGCATCGGGGCCGTCACCATGAAAATTATTAATAACACCAGGACGACATCGACAAGAGGGGTGACATTGATTTCAGCTAAAAGCCTACTTCCGCTATTCCGTTTTTTGACAGACCGCATACAACCCTCTATTTTTTTACATAGTATCGTTCAATAATATTTAATACTTCGGAAGCGAAGTTATCCATTTCCCCAGACATATCCTTGACCTTATTGAGGTAATAGTTATAAAAAATGACAGCAGGTATGGCAGCGGCAAGGCCTGCAGCTGTAGCAATTAACGCCTCCGAAATGCCCGGTGCCACTACGGCGAGGGTTGCTGAACCCCGTGTACCGATACCCCTGAACGTATCCATGATACCCCAGACGGTTCCAAACAGACCGATAAATGGTGAAGCACTTCCGGTTGTTGCCAGAAAACTAAGGGTGCTTTCAAGCTTTGTTGCCTCAGCGCTGCATGCTCTGTTTAAAGCCCTCTCGATATTATCGATTCCTTTCATCTCGAAGGTGGGTAGTGCTGATTCATCGGTTTCTTTCACAGAGCTTGCCCCTCTAATAACCTTGGTAATCTTTACCAGCTCCGCATAGCCGGCCTGAAATACTTCGGCAATACTCGAATGCTTATATTTTTTCGACTCGGGAAAAATATCAGAGAGTTTATTGCTTTTCATATAGACGTCTAAAAAAAGATCATTTTCTCTCTTAACCTTTTTAATGCTTCTATATTTCATGAAAATTATGGCCCATGACACAACAGAAAAGATAAGGAGTAATAGCAAAACAAATTGTACCATTACTCCTGCACTAAGGATCATGTTAAAAAGACTGCCATGGAACTGTCCTCCAAGGCTTGCGGCGGTAACAGACGAAATCTCTTTCACTTCATTTTCTCCTCAAGCAATTTTTTAACGGCATTACCTGTAATGGAAAAAAATATCTTTGTCAATAGATTTAGGGTAATGTGCCTTTACGATAGGTTTTCCAAAACTAATCAAATTCCCGAGCGTCCTATCTAACCAAAAATTAAAAAATAACAACAAATATCACCCAAGCTCTGGAGTAAACGCGACAACATCATCAATTACAGACGCATTACTAAAAATCATCGCTAATCTATCCACACCAAGGGCAATCCCAGCCGCCTCCGGCATATCGGCGATATCCCGCAAAAAACATTCTGATATAGGATACATCGGCTTATTCATAGAATACCGATATTTCTGTACCTTTTCTATCCGTACATGATGCTCTTGCATGTCGGTAAGCTCAGAACATGCATTCGCTATCTCTATTCCTCCCATATATAGCTCGAATCGTTCGGCTATGCCTGGCTCTTCTTCTTTAGCCTTTGCCAGGGTTGCCCCAGAAACAGGATAATCATAGATAAAGGTTGGCTGCTCCAATCCCAGGTGAGGTTCGATATGACAGACCATCATCTCATCGAATAAGTCCTCATTTACGGCTTCATCCATTTGCATGGGCGCATAGCAGGCAAAAGCATCTCGTACCGATATAGTTTCCCATGGTTTCTGTAAACTCAACGTATTGCCTTGGTAATGAATAGCATCCCCATACCCAAGGTTATGGGCAACAGAAATAATCAAATTCTCACATTCCTTCATCAACATACGATAGTCCATGCCCCGGTAATACCACTCCAGCATGGTAAACTCAGGGAGGTGGAATGCACCTCGCTCACCTGCACGGAAACACTTACAGATTTGGAATATTTTTGGATAACCTGCAGCAAGAAGTCTCTTCATGCAGAGTTCTGGCGATGTATGCAAAAACAAATCACCACAGGAAATGGCATCAATATGAGGCTCTGGAATGGGTGCCGTAATCATAGAAGGAGTTTCTACCTCTAAATAATTCTTTTTGACAAAAAAATCCCGTATGGCATAGATCATTCTGGCACGTGTATGTAAGATGTCCTGATTTTTCGTCAGTCTCCAGTTTTCTTTCATCGGGAGCTTATCCCTTGATCCTTGTAAGATATTCACCGCTCCGTGTATCTACTCTGATTTTCTCTCCTTCTTCAACAAAAGGGGGTACCTGAATCTGATAACCGGTCTGCAGGATTACCGGTTTTGTCTTGCCCGACACAGAATCTCCCTTAGCCCACGGTTCGGCTTCCACAACAACCAGATCAACAAAATTTGGTAATGTGACTCCCAGGGGCCTGTCTTCGAAAAAAAGAATTTCTACCTCTAAATTATCAATAATGAAATTTTTTGCCTCCCCGACCTGTTCTTCGGTGAGGAATACCTGTTCATACGTTTCATTATCCATGAAACAGTATTTTTTTTCTTCTTTGTAAAGGTATTGCATCTTTTTCTCCCGCAGGTCTGCCGGTTCAAAAGTATCCACTGAACGGAACGTCCGCTCAAACTGTGCTCCCGTGATCATATTACGTAATTTTGACCGGTATAAAGCCTGACCCTTCCCTGGTTTTACAAAGTTGAATTCCGTGACGACATAAGGTTCATTGTCAATTTTAATGCTTAAGCCTTTCTTCAAATCACTCGCACTATACATGCTGCATCTACTCTCCTTTCATCCGGACGAATTCTACAAGTTCGTCTTCCTAAATTCCTTAATTTACTTCCCCCCTCTTGTCAAAAAAATATTCATTTGTCTTAAGACCTTTTGCCAAAAAATCGGAAACCGGATAGAGTGGATATTTGCCTTTACCCCCCGGTACATCGAAAACATACTGTGGCAAGCATAGTCCTGATACATTTCTCCACAGTTTTTCCATTATCTTTATCCCTGACTGTATATCGGTGCGAAAATGATCTGTGCCTTTTACCGGATCACATTGAAATAAATAATAAGGCCTGACGGATATCCTTTGCAAGCCATAAAAAAGATCACGCATCATCTCATAATTATCGTTCACCCCTCGAAGCAACACAGTCTGGTTTGATACCGGAATTCCTGCCTCCAGAAGCATTTCACAGGCGCGCGCTGCCTCCGGCGTAATCTCATTGGCGTGATTGAATTGAGTGTTGAACCAGAGGGGACGGTATTTATGCAGTATTAGACACAGTTGCCTTGTTATTCTCATGGGCATGACTACCGGTATACGGCTTCCTACACGCAGAACTTCTATATGGGCAATAGCGCGTAAGGAGCCGAGAAACCAGTCTAGGGTACCTTCGTCCGCGGTCAGGGGATCACCTCCGGAAACAATGACTTCCCGAATGACCGGTGTCTTGGAAACATACTCAATCATGCGTACAAGATATGCCCTGTAATCCTCCGCTATTTTTTTCTTCCACATCCGCTTGCGATTGCAGTGTCGACAGTATGTTGCGCAGCTATTTGTGATGATCACTACACAGCGATCGGGATAGCGGTGTATTAGCCCTGGAACTGGCATGTCCCGCACCTCTTCCAGAGGGTCATCCACCCCGCCGAGTGAAAATTCTATTTCCTTCCGATCAAGGAAACACTGAAGACGAATGGGATCATTTCCATCCGCCACATTCATTAAAGAAAAATAAAATGGGGTAATGCAAAGGGGATAAGATCTCACCACAGTGCTATATTCTTTTAAAGTTGCCGAACTCTCGCCGAGAGCCCTGGTTAATTGAGGAATGGTTTGAATACGGTTATCATATTGCCATTTCCAGTCATTCCAGTCCTTCGACGACACATGGGCCCATGATTTGACAGAAACGTTGCAGTGTGGCAATTTCATACTCCAAGTTATTGTATGAACATTATTTTTTAAAAGTTGCTTTCTCCAGTAAAATTTTATATCATTAAAACTTAATTATTACAAATAAGAACCCCCCATACCTAATATTTATATTATAATCAGGTCATAAATAAAAATATTGCTTATTTTTTTATTATATTTTAGAGGGAAAACATAAAAAGTAATTATCGTTATGCAATTGAATTAATGAAAAGAATATATACAAAACCTCGCCCTAAAAAATTAATACTCCACCATTAATTGAATTTGGTTTTGAATCTAATCCATTCCTTTGTAATCATTACAAAAAAGTTCAATTACCATGAGGCTCACTGATGAGAGCAGGAAACTTCAGGCAAGGGGATGTATAGAGTTGTGGCAGGGTTTCCAGTATACATATATTATTTATTAGACATTGCATAAAAAAAAGGAATCGGTAATAATAAAGCATATACGTTACGGAGCCATGCAATGGGATATCCAGAGATGATGCGGGATATAATGGAACAAGCAAGAAGGGAAGAAATCAGGGGAAAAAGGAAATATCTCGAAACCCACCCCGTCATTGATGAACTCACGGGACTTTACAACGACAGATATCTTCATCTCAGGCTGGATGAAGAAATGGCCAGGGCGAAACTTTACAGTAAACACCTGTCTTTCATTATGCTGGAACTCGGATGTGTAAGAATGATAGATGATAAGACCAAAAATCCTGACGAGGAAGAGGTTCTGAAGACGACATCAGATATCATAAATTCCCGTATCAGGCATGACATTGATCTCGTCTTCCGCTACCGTGAAGATAAATTTGCCATAATACTACCGGAAGTAAACATGCATCATGCCGATAATGTTGCCCAGAGCATTCAAGAACAATTCAGGAAAGAAAAAAAGGGGAACATCACAATGCACGCGGGCGTTGTTCAGTGTGATTATCACGATCATGCAGAAGAATTAATTAGATCGGCCAGTGACGCCCTTCTTAAGGGTAAAAAGAATCAAAGGGACAAGCTTCGCGGGGACATGGTTGATCAAGGGAAAATTTGAGGGATCCCCTCAAATAGAGACTTCACTATCAGCCTCGGCTATTGTATTAAAGGAGATTACGTCTATGAAATCAATATCGAAAGATGAGCTTAAAGCTCTGATGAACACACAAAAACCGTTGTGCATTTCATTATTTATGCCCACCTATCGTGCGGGTGCTGAAATTCAACAAAATCAAATCAGACTCAGAAATTTGCTTCGTGAGGCAGAGGAAAAATTACTCGCCAATGGCCTCCGTGCCACGGAGGCAAAGAAATTGCTTGAACCTGCTCTCGGACTCTTGGGTAATGTCATTTTCTGGCGGCAACAGAGTGACGGTCTTGCCTTATTTCTATCTGCCGATGTATTTAGCTACTACTGTCTGCCGATAAATTTTGATGAATTAATATTCGTCACTGACCGTTTTCATGTGAAGCCTCTTCTGCCGTTATTAAGCGGCGAAGGCCGCTTCTACATTTTAACCCTCAGCCAAAACGGTAGCCGTCTTTATGAGGGCACAAAACAAAGCATCAGAGAAATTGAACTTGAAGCCATACCCAAAAGTCTTGCCGAGGCCCTTCAGTATGATGATTTGGAAAAACAAGTCCGTTTTCATAGAGGAACGGCAAGGGGCGGAGAACGTGGATCAATGCTTTCGGGTGGTGGAGCTGAACTGGATGATGCGAAGGAAAACATTTTAAAATATTTCCGGCAGATTGATAGAGGATTACATGACCTTTTAAAGGATGAACGGATACCTCTAATGCTGGCGGGTGTCGATTATCTCTTCCCGATCTATAGAGAAGCAAATACGTATCCTCACCTCATGGATGAAGGAATTACGGGAAATCCCAAGGGCATAAGTACAGAACAACTGCATAAACAGGCGCTGGAGATTGTAAGACCATATTTTCAAAAGTCTGAAAATGATGCTATCGCCCAATACAGGCAATCTTCCGGCACAGGGTTGACTTCCAACGATATTAAGGAAATTGTCCAGGCCGCATATCATGGACGGGTTGCCTCGCTTTTTATCACCACAGGTCACCAGCAATGGGGGGTTTTCGATCCCGGGAGTAATGAGGTACAATTACACCGGGAAATAAAGCCCGGCAGCGAAGGTCTTTTAGATTTCTCTGCAATCCAGACTTTCTTGAATGGCGGCACTGTCTTTTCCCTCGCTCAAGAAAAAATGCCTGATGATACACCAATCGCGGCTGTGTTTCGTTATTGAAATAGGAAAATACGCTCTGTAAATCAGCGGTATGAACCCTAAGACCCTTCTCCCCGTGTCACTCCCGCAGGGTCAGCTTGACTACGGTATTTTCTCATGGCTTTGCCTTGAAAAATGCCCAATCTCATTAAATTTCCTCTATGGAGTTGCAGAAACGTAAATTAAATGTTGCACGGCTTTCAGTACTATCCAATGCTGCACTGGTGGTAATGAAGCTTGCTGTCGGGCTGATGATCGGCTCAGTATCCATCATGTCTGAAGCAATCCATTCCGGCGTAGACCTTCTGGCTTCCCTTATCGCTACGTTTTCCGTAAGTAAATCCGGCATACCTGCCGACAGAAGGCATCCTTTCGGTCATGGGAAGGTTGAAAACATTTCCGGTGTTATCGAAGCGCTGCTGATTTTTCTTGCTGCCGTCTGGATTATCTACGAGGCAATAAAAAAACTTCTGCACCCGGAGCCAATTGAATACGTAAGTTGGGGCGTTGGTGTGATGTTGATTTCTACCGTGGTGAATATGATTGTTTCCAGAATGCTCTTCAAGGTGGCAAAAGAAACTGACTCTGTAGCCCTGAAGGCTGATGCCTGGCATTTGCGAACCGATGTGTATACCTCCATCGGTGTAATGGTAAGTCTTGCCCTGATCTGGATGGGTCATCAGATTACACCTGACCCTGATATCCACTGGCTGGACCCGATTGCTGCAATCGGTGTTGCATTGCTGATATTAGGAGCCGCCTATAGATTGACACTTCAATCAGCCCGGGATTTGATGGATGTGAATCTTCCCGCGGAAGAAGAGGCATGGATACGCAACATGATCATGATGCACCAGCCTGTCATCCATGGTTTTCACCAATTGCGGACACGTAAGGCGGGAAATTTCCGCTTTGTCGACTTCCATATTAAGGTTGATCCTTACATGTCTGTCGAGGAATCGCATAACATCACCGATGAATTATCCAGAAGCATTGAAAATCACTTCCCCCATACCAGTGTCACGGTTCACACCGAACCCTGTGACGGCAATTGCGTTGGTAATTGTCTGACCGGATGTCTGCTGACCGAAAAAGAGCGGAAAACTGTCATGCAGAAGAGAAATTCCGTCACCCCTTATAAATAAACCTGTCAAACAATTTGTGGAAGGGAGTCCAGGGTGAATCATCATAATCAGCGTCTTCGATGAATTCCTGAAAAGCATTCACCTTGGCATCGAGATCGTCAATATGATGCACGATCAATGCTTCCAGGGTCTTTGGACGTTTCGGTGAACCGAATTCGTGCGTGCCGTGATGGCTCAGCATGAGATGTCGGAGTTCCATGGCAAGTTGCGCCGGGAAATCTTCTATTTCAGCAATCTTTGCATCCAGCATCTCGATACCGATTACGATATGCCCGACCAGTCTGCCCTGATCACTGTAATCAAAGATACTGTCATAAGAATATTCATAAATCTTCCCTATGTCATGAAGAATCCCGCCCGTCATCAGGAGGTCCCTGTTGATGCCCTGGTAATGTTGCGTTACCTGATCTAACAGGCGTATGACCGAGAGGGTATGTTCAAGGAGACCGCCGATATACACATGATGAAAACCTTTTGCTGCGGGGGCCCTTTTAAATAGGGCGGTTATCTTCTCGTCGTGGAAAAACGCGAATAACAATGTCTTCAGACATGGGGTGGGTATCTGCTCGATAAAGGTCATGAGATCTGCGAACATCACCTCGATGTCCTCTTTTGCAACAGGTAAATATTCGGCCAGATTGACATAGCCATCCTCAACCTTCCGGAGGCCTGTTATGCTAATTTGAACAGTGTTTTTAAAACTGACTGCTCCTCCCTGCGCCTGGATTACATCTCCTTTTTTGAACAGCTTGTCCCACCCGATCGCATTTTCCCATATCTTTCCATCCACCTCCCCAGTTTTGTCCTTAAGGCGAATATTCAGATATGGAGCACCTTTTTGAGAGAAGGCCATGTTCTTCTCTGCCACAAGAAATGACTCGCTGATTTTTTCTCCCGGCTTAATATCCTTGATATAGGTAGTTTTCATTTTCATACACAAACCCGCCTTATTGTATTGTTATTTCCCTATTTCTCTCTCAAAATGCGGTGATCGCCCGCTCTGATCGTGAGCTTCGTGATATCGAAGTATTCCATCAACGGTATGATGAATTTTCTGGAGAGGCCGGTCAATTCTTTAAAGCTTGCCGGTGTTGCTTTTCCGTCTCTCAAAAGGAGGTTTTTATAATTTTCTCTGAGTCTGAATAAGATGTCTTTATGAAAATAAAGATCTTCATTAATTTTTATCAGAGTCCCTTCCTGGAGCATTACACTAAGGACGCTCTCTGCCAGGTTCTTCCGATCGGCAAATTTTTCCATAACCTCTTTGATGGTAGGAGGAGTGAGTTCTGCCTTGATATAGATTTGTCCCATTTTATTTCGCAGATCATCCAGATCGCCCTTTAAATCCACACGATGTCCCGGGAGGCGAAGGTTTTCCCTCTCACTGACTATCTCTCCTCTGCTTTCCAAATCTTTCACCGCCATATTGAAAAGCCTTGGGCTTACGAACTGACCTGTGGTGTTCCTCAACTCCTCTTTTAACACGCCCTCCTTCAAAGGGTTCCTTTCGTGGTATGCCCGCATTTCCTGCAGAATTCGTCTCTGGAGACTCTGATACACAGGAAAAGAGATGAACCTGGATTCACCAGCATCTAAAATTACAACCTGTCTTTGAGAAGACATGGATTTAAGAATATCCTTCAGGAGGCTTTGATGGATCCCTGTCCTTATGATAAGCTCGCGTACATCAATACCCTCAATTCCTGATCGCTCAATAATAAGAGCAACTCTTTCTGAATCAGTGCCGCTACATAACACATCAAATTCAATAAGTACCTTTTCAGAGTCTCTTTTATGTTTTTTAGGAAGGGGATCGATAATTATTCCTCCTCCAATTGTCGTCACGGGCGAATAGCTTCTGATAACAAACCTGTCTCTGGCCATCGCAACAATCGCAGACTCAGGAATAACCTGTGCATAGCCCCTGCTTCCCGGTTCCATCTCTTCCTGATTGAGGAGTATTATCCGGCCGATGACTTCATTTGTTCCGACGTGAAACCTTACGAGATTCCTGTTCTTCAATTTCCGATCGTTATTTGATAAATACTCAATCTGTACATCCAACCGACTCGATGGCTTAAGCATGTGCGGGCGAGCAAGCACATCGCCTCTCTTAATCGTGGCTTTTTCGACCCCCTGAAGATTTATGGCTGTTCTCTGTCCTGCCTCAGCAACAGTTGCACTCTGATTATGGACTTGAATGCCCCGCACCTTTGCGGTAACTCCCTGGGGTAGTATCTCCACTTCCTCACCAATTTTTACGTCCCCGGATATCAGAGTTCCTGTGACAACTGTCCCGAATCCTTTCATGGTAAATACCCTGTCCACGGGCAACCGAAAAAGACCTGCATCCGCTTGTTCTTTTATCTCTGATGCCACGTTATCGAGAATATCCAGCAATTCATTCAGGCCTGAACCTGTCACTGAAGAAACCGGAACAACGGGAGATTTTTCCAGGAAAGTCCCCTTCAGGAATTCATGAACATCTTCATTCACCAGATAAAGCCATTCCTCCTCCACCATGTCAATTTTGGTGAGGGCAACAACACCCCTCTTAATACCGAGTAATGAGCAAATATGGAGATGTTCCCGTGTCTGAGGCATGACGCCTTCATCCGCAGCGATAACCAGGATCACCATATCGATGCCGGCCGCCCCGGACACCATATTTTTTATGAATCTCTCATGGCCGGGGACGTCCACTATGCCGAAGGTCTGGCCGCTCGGCAGCGATAGAGAAGCAAACCCGAGCTCAATGCTGATCCCCCGTTCCTTTTCTTCTTTCAGCCTGTCCGTATCGATACCGGTGAGAGCCTTTATCAGGGCTGTCTTCCCGTGATCAACGTGTCCGGCTGTGCCAATGATGATATGTTTCATGTGGCCTAAATAACAAACTACCCGTTATTTCACAATAACAAAAATCCCGCTTTCAATTTGCGGCTGAAAATCTTATCTTGAAATAATAAGTTTAAATTTGTTAGCATACAAAGCTTAAAAGGATCATTTTCTCTATGCGGATACTGGGTATTGATTACGGCAGCAAAAGGATTGGGGTCGCCATGTCCGACGAGTTGGGAATTACCGCCCAGGGGCTGGCCACCATCATCAGGAAAAATCAAAAGCAGGCTCTCGAAGAGATCGCCAAATGGATCAAAACATACGGTGTGGAAAAAATTGTCATCGGCTACCCGATAAAACTTAACGGCACCGAAGGCATCCAGTGTGAAAAAGTCAGAAAATTTGCAAAACTTTTAGAGGCGAAATTTTGCATTCCTGTGATTACATGGGATGAAACCCTTACCACGAAAGAGGCAGAAGACATCCTGATACAGGCAAATATGCGCAGGGATAAAAGGAAACTAGTGGTTGATAAACTTGCCGCCATCCTGATTCTCCAGGGGTACCTGGACTCCCGGAAACATATGGTAAAGTCCTATTAGTACTTAGGGAGACCCATTAATGAAAAGGCAAAAAAACAAAAACATAAAAATCCTTGTTGTCTCCGGTGCGGTTGTCTTTTTTCTTCTTTCCTTGATAACAATATACTATGCCATAAACCCTGTAGATAATCGAAATCACGTCGCAACGGTTAATATACCGAAGGGTACCAGCTTTCTCCAATCAGTGGATATTCTCGAAGAAGCAGGGCTGATCAAGTACAAGTGCCTATTTTACCCGTTGGTCATTTCCAGAAATGCGCAATGTCATATAAAAGCGGGCGAATATGAACTTGCTACCTCTATGTCACCGATAGAAATCATCGATAAATTAGTCAAGGGTGACATTATTTCTTATCCAGTTACCATTCCTGAGGACTTCACGGTACGTGAAATCGCCGTTCGTCTGGCATCTTTTAAACTAGTAGACGAGAAGACCTTTATGTCCCTCTCTACAGATGCAAAATTCCTTGCCTCTTTAGGTATTGAAGGCGCCAGCGCAGAGGGATATCTTTATCCGGATACATACCTGATTGATAAATCGATGAATGCGAAGGATATAATGAAGATGATGGTAAATCAATTCTGGAAAATGTTTACTCCGAAGATGCAAAAAAGAGCAGAAGACCTTGGCATGACCATGCCCCAGATTATAACACTGGCCTCCTTAATCGGAAAAGAATCGGGCTATAAAGACGAAAAGCCTTTGGTTTCAGCTGTTTTTCACAACCGAATGAAAAAAAGAATGAAACTGCAATGCGATCCTACCGCTGTCTACGATCTAAATAATTTTACCGGAACCATAACAAGAAAACATCTGATGAGAAACACGCCCTATAACACATACCGTATCGATGGACTGCCTCCCGGCCCTATCGCCAACCCGGCCATTGATTCATTACAGGCGGCCCTCTACCCTGCCCCTGTAAATTATCTATATTTTGTATCCAATAATGATGGTTCCCACCAATTTTCATCCAATCTTTCCGCTCACAACAACGCGGTCTTAGAATATCAAATTAAAAGAAAAAAAGAGTAATTTTTTTCTTGACAAACAAATTTTCCCTCCTTATAGTTCATCACAGTGGAGCAAAGTGGTTTGTTGTGGAGGAAAATCTCGTGCCTGTATTCAGAGGTCAGTACTATCATTCCATAGATGAAAAAGGCCGGATCATATTTCCGGCAAGGCTGCGGGAAGTTTTCGCCGAGAAATACGACAGCAGACTGGTTATCACAAACTGGGACCACTACCTGATGGTCTTTCCCTATGATGAATGGAGAATTATCGAGGAGAAAGTCAGCCATCAGTCCTTATTGAGAAGGGAGGTCAGGGCCTTTCAACGATTCTTTATGTCCGGCGCCGTGGATTGCGCATTCGACAATCAGGGCAGGGTTTTGATACCACCCAACCTGAGGGAATACGCAGTCCTTGAAAAAGACATAGTTCTGGCAGGTATGATCAAGGTTATAGAAATATGGAGCAAAGAACGTTTTGATGAAGAGATGAAGAAAACGGCCGGCGATATCGATAGTTTCAGCAAATATATGGCTGATTTAGGAATATAGTAAAGGCATATGGCATGCATCCCTTTCATACACCCGTCATGCAGAGAGAGGTTATTGAGTCTCTTCATTGCCGTCCCGGGGGCATTTATGTGGATGGAACCGTCGGGGGAGGAGGACATGCCTGCGAGATTCTTCGCATAACGGCTCCTGACGGCGTCTTAATAGGTATCGACGTCGATGATGATGCACTCCATGCGTCGGAAGAACAATTAAAACCCTTTGGTGACAGGAAGATACTTGTCAAGGGTAATTTTGCAGACATCCATATAATCTTAGAGAATTTAAACATTAAGGAGGTTGATGGTATCCTCCTTGATTTGGGGGTTTCTTCTTATCAGCTGAAAACAGCGGACAGGGGTTTCAGCTTCTCTTTGAATGCTGCCCTGGACATGCGAATGGATCAGAGCCGTGGTCCTTGTGCGTACGACATTATTAATACATTCCCGGAAAAAGACTTGGAGAGGATCATTAGAGATTATGGTGAGGAAATAATGGCGGAAAGAGTTGTAAAAATGATCACGGCGCGAAGAAAATTATCTCCCATCAAAACGACGGCCGACCTTGCCGGCATTATCGTCAAGGCATTACCCGCCCGCTTCCGGTCTCAAAAAATTCACCCTGCGACAAAAACTTTTCAGGCAATCAGGATTTATGTCAATAACGAATTATTAAATCTCTATGACGCCATAAATAACGGAGTTAACATTCTCAAAAAATCAGGACGTTTTTCCATTCTATCGTTTCATTCTCTGGAAGACCGGATTGTAAAAAATAGCTTCCGCTCATGGGAAAAGGGATGCATCTGCCCCTCTAATTTCCCTCTATGCACATGTCACAGGAACGCAATGTTGAAGGTAGTGACGAGGAGACCTGTAACGCCTCAGACCTCCGAAATAGCAGCCAATCCAAGGGCAAGGAGTGCCAAGCTCAGAACAGCCGAGAGGATTTGATGAATGCAGTCGGAAGAAGTCATCCATGGGAATGCAAGTGTTGAGCAGAATGCATCTGCAGAATTAAAATATTCTCCTTTTATCTTTGTTACCTTAGTGCTTATGGCGGTCGCCCTTGTGTATGTATGGTCACATATCCGCATGACGGAGCTGGAATACATGGTCGCCGAGGAAGTGAGCATAAAAGAAAGCCTCTTGGAAGAGCAGAGAAAGTTAAATGTTGAAATCGCAACTCTGAAATCACCCCAACGAATTGAGTCAATAGCGAAAGACAAATTACAGATGTCGTATCCTGCGAGGGACCAGGTCATAATTCTTTCTAATAGCAATGATGCGACAAAAAGTAATGAACCGGATTGAACATAATCGAGGAATAGTGCCATGACCAGCGAATCTAAGAAATGGTTAAAATTCAGAATCGTCACACTCCTGGTATTTTTTTTGGTACTTTTTATTGCCCTTATATCAAGAGCGTTCCAGATTCAGGTACTTTCCGGAAAAATGTTGAAATCTCTCGCTGAAAAACAACATATAAAGACTCTGCAGATTGAACCGGAACGAGGCATTATATTTGATCGTAATGGTGAAAAACTTGCCGCAAGTAGCATGGCACATTCCGTCTATGCCGATCCATCAAAAATTAGTGCCCCCGCCAAAGTTGCCGATAAGGTCGCTCCAATTCTGAATATTGACAGAGGCACTGTATTAAGAAAAGTTTCAGGATCAAAAAATTTCTGCTGGTTAGCGAGGAAAATCCCTCCGGAACAGGCGAGCAAAATCGAAGCCCTGAATATGGACGGTATCTTTTTAATCAAAGAGCCAAAGCGCTTCTATCCAAACGGCGAGCTGGCGGGCCGTCTATTGGGATTCGTAGGGTTAGATTATACAGGACTTGAGGGGCTGGAACTGAAATATGACAACTTTCTCAAAGCAACACCGGAAAAGTTAATATGGGCAAGGGACGCCAGGGGTAATCGATTGTTTCCGAGGATTGAAAATGCCGCCATTCAACAGGAAGAGGGATATAATCTCGTTTTAACAATCGACAGCAGCATCCAGCATATCGTGGAATCAAATTTAACAGATGCGATTAAGTCCAAAGGTGCAAAGGGCGGTTTTGTTATTGTTATGGACCCCAAAACTGGTGAAATCCTTGCGCTGGCTGATCAACCGGGATTTGATCCAAACAAATTTTCCCGTTACAATCTCGGTAAGGGAAAGAACAAGGCCATCACGGATTGTTTCGATCCGGGCTCAACCTTTAAACCCTTTCTCGCCGCCGCAGCGCTTCAAGAAGGCATCGTTAAAGAATCCGACAGGTTTTATTGCGAAAACGGAACCTATAAGGTGTCCGACAGGGTATTTCATGAGGCAAACAGAAAGAAGTACGGTACTCTTACTTTCCATGATATTCTGAAATATTCGAGTAACATTGGATGCGTAAAGGTATCCGAAAGGCTTAAAAAAGAAAAATTTTATCATTATATCACACAATTTGGATTTGGCTCAAAAACAGGAATCGATCTTCCTGGTGAGGTCAGCGGAATTTTGAGGGCGCCGCAAAACTGGACAAAGGTTGATGCATCGACCATTGCATTCGGTCAGGGTGTCTCCGTTACGGCCATTCAACTGATCACCGCACTTTCTGCCATCGCCAACAATGGTCTGCTCATGAAGCCGCACATAGTACGTGCCGTAGTTGACAAGCAAGGCCGAATCATAAAAAAATTTGAGACTACTCCTGTAAGGCAAGTCATATCCCCAAAAACAGCGAAAAGGCTTACTGCCATCCTGACAGACGTAGTAGGAGATGATGATGGAACCGGTAAAAATGCGCAAATTGTCAATATCGCCGTAGCCGGTAAAACAGGAACATCTCAAAAATTTGATTTTGCGAGAAAGGTGTATTCTTCTGAAAAAGTACGTACCTCCTTTATGGGATTTTTCCCTGCCGAGGATCCCCAGATCGCCATTCTTGTTACCCTTGACGAGCCGCAGAGGGATAAATGGGGTGGATTGGCAGCAGCGCCCGTTTTTAAAAATATTGGTGAACAGATCTTGACTTGTTTCAAAACTGATATTAAAGAAAGCCCTTTTCTTGTTCCAGAAGAGGAGAAGAAGGGAAGCGTGAAATTAAAACTCGTATCGGCTCCCCAAACAATAAGCACTCAGGCTGATGCGGAAAAAGACGCGGATGAGCCGTTCATGCCGGATTTCAGGGGAATGACCATAAAAGACGCGCTGATGAAGGCAAGGGAAAAGGGTATTGACATTAAAGTAACAGGAAGTGGCTGGGCCGTTAGCCAGAAACCGAAGGCCGGTGTTTCAATCCATCGCCATCGGTCCTGCACTGTCTCTTTCAGTACAGGTTATTGAGGAATCAATGTGCAAATACAGGCTGTTATAAAGGACATCAAAATCCTTCAGGTCTCCGGAAACATAGAGGAAGACGTATCAGCCATTTGCTACAACTCAAAAAACTGTGGAAAAAGCAGCCTGTTTGTGGCCGTGCGCGGATTAAAGTTCGACGGCCACGATTATATTCGAGAAGCAGTTGAACGGGGTGCGAAGTGTATTGTTCACGAAAAAGATTACACCCCCCCGCCCGGAGTTACGTCTATACGGGTTTCCGATAGCCGGAGAATACTTGGTCTCCTAGGAAAAAATTTTTATCGTGACCCTTCTTCCCTTCTTTGTCTCATTGGGGTTACAGGAACAAACGGAAAGACAACGGTGACCTACCTGCTGGAATCTATTCTTAACGCTGCCGGATTCCGCGTGGGAGTGCTGGGGACAGTCAACTACCGGTTTAATGGCATGGTTCTGCCCGCCCCAAATACAACGCCGGAATCATATGAGTTGCAAAAAATATTAAGAGAAATGGTCGATCAAGGAATCACCCATGTAGTTATGGAAGTTTCGTCACACGCAGTTGATTTAAGAAGGGTCGATGATTGCTCCTTCGACATGGGAGTTTTTACAAACCTCTCACAGGATCACCTCGATTACCATAAAACCTTAGAAAATTATTTTCAGGCAAAGAAACGTTTCTTTGATGAAATACTCCCTTCCGGTAAAAAGATATATGGACACGCAATGATCATAAACGGAGATGATCCCTGGGGACAGAGGCTCCTAAAAGAAGCCGGAACAAACATCCCGTCACGGACGTTCGGCATGCATCGCACATGCGATACCACCGTCGGTCGGTATATGCTTTCTGCGGAGGGGATAAGAGCTGATATAAACACGGATAAAAGGTCTTTTGCAATATCCTCCCCTATGATTGGAAAATTCAATTTGTATAATATACTGGCAGCCATTGCCGCATCTCTTTCACTCAATATCCCGGATGAATTCATTCAGGCGGGTGTCGAGAACTTAAAAAACGTACCAGGGCGCCTGGAAAAAATAACTGTTCCCGGAAAACCTGACGTTTTCGTCGACTACGCACACACGGAAGATGCGCTCCTTCGGGTATTGCAAAACTTATCTGCATTCAAAAAGGGGAAAATCATCACCGTTTTTGGATGCGGCGGCGACAGGGATCGCGGTAAAAGGCCACTCATGGGAAATGCAGCGACAACATGGAGTGACTTGACCATTCTTACTTCAGATAACCCCAGAACGGAAGAACCGCTTTCCATAATCAGCCAAATCGAAGCAGGCATTGGCAAAGATTCCGTGAAAAAGTTTCTTCCTGAAGATCTTACAAATAATGCTGCTGAAAAAGGTTATATTGTGATCCCCGATCGGAGAAACGCCATCGAAAAGGCTGTTGCTCTCGCCGGTTCATCAGATATCGTACTTATTGCCGGGAAAGGGCATGAAAATTACCAGATCATTGGAGATAAACAGATTGTTTTTGACGACAGACATGTCGCGAAAGAAGCCTTGATTAATAAACAATACAGGCAAACGCATTGAAAGAAGGACTGACATTTCCGATTTTCCACGGCATCGATATTTTACATGCCACCGGAGGAACTATAATCAGTGGAAAGAGAGGGGGGATATTCAACGGCGTAGCTACAGATTCACGGCAAACAGTGAAGGGGAACCTATTCATCCCCCTGAAAGGAGAGAAATTTGATGGTCATGATTTTATTGCCGGGGCTGTAAGAGCCGGCGCTGCCGGTTTCCTCATCCAGAAAGGTTCGGAAGATAAGATACCCCGACAATTTGAAGATACCACTGTCATCGGTGTTGGGGATACCCTAAAGGCATTGGGAGATATCGCCCATTTCTGGCGGAAGAAATGCAAGGCGACCATCGTGGCCATCACGGGAAGTACCGGAAAAACAACGACAAAGGAAATGATCGCAACCATCACCGGACTAACCAAAAAGGTAATGAAGGCCAGGGGTAATTACAATAATCTCATTGGTCTTCCGCTGTCCATTCTCCAGATAGACGAAGGGCATGAAGTCGCCATCCTGGAGATGGGTACAAACGCGCCGGGAGAAATCGGCAGGCTCACCCGCATCGCCGCACCTGACATCGGGTTGATTACCAACATCGGTCCTGCTCACCTGGAAGGACTGAAATCTCTTGATGCTGTGCGGGAAGAAAAATGCGATCTCTTTCGCAACATGGCAGAAACGGGGGTTGCCATAATAAACATCGACGATAAAAATATGCTGATTTCTAAAAAGGAGTGGAGGGGGAAAAGTATAACCTTCGGGTTTAGAAAAAATGCCGATGTTTCGGCAGATACCATCAAAATAAAGGGGAGACAGGGGTTAACCTTTACCATCAAAATAGGAATGTTCCGACAGGAAATTACCATGTCTGTTGTGGGAAATCATAATATTTATAATGCCCTTGCTGCCGCTGCATCTTCATGGGCGCTGGGTATTGAATACCCGACGATATGTCAGGGATTAAAGGCATTTCAGCCCGTCTCCGGACGCATGGAGATCCATCGGCTGAATAATGGAGCATTTATTATTAATGATACGTACAATGCCAACCCTGCGTCGTTTCGCGCCGCCCTTGAGACCCTGAAAGATCTAAAGGCGAGTCATGAGAGCACAGTAATCATGGGTGATATGCTTGAACTTGGCGACCGGGCAGAGGAAATGCATGAAGGTATCGGGAGTCTTATGGCAGACACTGAGGTGGGCACCATATTCCTCAGAGGAAGGCTCTCCCCGGCGACGGCAGCGGGGGCATTGAAAAGAAATATGTCGGGAGATCAGATATTTTTTTTTGAAACACCTGATGAAATCATACCCCATCTCGTGTCTCGCGTAAAGAAGGGTGACTGGATTCTCGTCAAAGGATCGAGGCAGACAAAAATGGAAGATGCCGTGCGGAAGATAATGGAAGCGTTTGGCCTGGAAGATGACCAGGGAAGGACTGAAAAGGAACAGTAAATGATTTACCACCTCTTATACCCGCTTCATACGACATTTTCCTCTTTTAATGTCTTCCGCTATATTACGTTCCGGACAATCTACGCCGCGGTTACCGCACTGGTGATCTGTTTTGTCATCGGCCCCTGGTTGATCAAAAAACTCCAGTCCCTGCAAATCGGCCAGACCATCAGGGATGACGGTCCCGATACCCACCTTGCAAAAAAGGGAACCCCGACTATGGGAGGAATGCTCATCATCTTCGCCGTCGTCATTTCCACCCTTCTCTGGGCCAACCTAACCATCGATTACGTATGGCTTGTCATCATGGTCATCGTCGGCTTTGGACTTATAGGATTCACCGATGACTACAGAAAACTTACCAGCCAGAGCAGCAGGGGAATTTCGGGGAAAGCCAGGCTTCTCGGAGAAATCGCCATAGCCCTCTTTGTCAGCACTATCCTCTATATCAAACCGGGGTTTACTTCCAATGTAACGATACCGTTCTTCAAAACGGTGCTCCCCGACCTGGGATGGGGGTATATTATACTTTCCACATTTATCATCGTCGGTACGGCAAATGCCGTGAACCTGACGGACGGCCTGGACGGCCTGGCCATCGGGCCGGCGATAACATGTTTTATGACATATCTCCTTTTTGCCTACTTTTCCGGCAATGTAATAATCGCCAATTATCTACAGATCCCCTACATCGCAGGTACAGGGGAACTTGCCATAATATGCGGCGCCACTGTGGGAGCCGGTCTCGGCTTTCTGTGGTACAACGCCTACCCCGCACAGGTCTTTATGGGAGACGTGGGTTCTCTTTCTTTAGGGGGCGCCCTCGGCACGTTAGCGATAGTGACAAAGCAGGAAATACTCCTGGCTATTGTGGGCGGCATATTTGTGATGGAAACCTTTTCGGTCATTTTTCAGGTGGGCTGGTTCAAGATGTCCAACGGCAAACGCATCTTCAGAATGGCGCCTATCCATCATCACTTTGAACTCAAGGGATGGGCGGAACCAAAAGTTATCGTAAGGTTCTGGATAATTTCCATACTGCTCGCCCTGGTAGCCATAAGTACCTTGAAATTGAGATGAGATAAATTTTATGGATCTTGCAGGGAAAAACATATTAGTCGTAGGCCTGGGAAAGACAGGAATCGCCTCCGCCCGTTTTCTCATTGGGCAAGGCGCCAAAGTTTTCGTGACCGATGAGAAACCTTTGACAGAATTGAAAGATGCGATCTCTGAGATAGGAACTCTGTCTGCGGATTTGGAATTCTGCAAGTATGGTCCGGATATCCTTGCAAGGATAGATTTAATCATCCCCTCTCCCGGTGTGCCTCCTGCGAACGTTCTTCTTACCGAAGCTGTGCAGAGGAAGATACCGATTGTAAGCGAGATTGAACTCGCATACAGATTCTTAAAGCCGCCCATGATTGCCATTACCGGCACAAATGGAAAGACGACGACCACCACCCTGATAGGAAATATCCTGGCAACAGATGGGAAAAAGGGTTTTGTGGGAGGGAACATCGGCAATCCTTTAATCGGTTACGTTGACGGAAAGCAGGAAGATGACTTCGCGGTGGTGGAAGTAAGCAGCTTTCAGTTGCAGTGGATTCAATATTTTCATCCCCTTGTATCCATCCTCCTTAATACTACTTGCGACCATGTCGATTATCACGGCTCCTTTGATGCATACCGGAGAGCGAAAGAAAGGATCTTTGAGAATCAAGGAGCGGCTGATCTTGCCATCCTGAATGCAGATGAACCGAGATCGTGGGATCTGTCGAAAAATATGCTCGCAAAAGTACAGTTTTTCAGTACCTCGACACATGTAACGAGGGGCATGTTCCTCGATGGCAATACCCTTATCCACAATACAACCCACGGCGAGAGAGAAGAGTATCCAATCGACATGATCAAGATACCGGGATTGCACAATATTGAAAACGTCATGGCCGCCATAATGGCAGCGCGGTATTGCGGATGCTCCCATGAAAGCATTCTCAGTACTATGAGAGACTTTAAGGGAATTGCACACAGGATAGAGTTCACCGATGAAAAAGGCGGTGTAGCATTTTATGACGATTCCAAGGGAACCAACGTGGGCGCCGTTGTACGCGCACTGGAAACATTTTCCAGACCTATCATCCTTCTTCTGGGAGGTAGGGATAAGGAGGGGGATTTTCATACCCTGTCAACCCTCGTCAGCGCTAAGGTCAAAGAACTGGTTCTTTTTGGTGAAGCGAGGAACAGAATAGACGGCCTGATTGGAGGCATAGTAAAAACTTCTAAGGCAACAACACTCAAAGAAGCCATTGAGATCGCGTATCGGCATGCATCACCGGGCGATATTGTCCTGCTTTCTCCCGGATGTGCAAGCTTTGATGAGTTTTCCAACTACAAGGAACGAGGCAGGTTTTTTAAAGATGTGGTCAAAAATCTCTAAACTGTTTTCATTGCCCCCGACGGAAAAACGTCTGGATATTATCCTTCTCTTAGTGACTCTGATATTGGTCACTATAGGCACGGTGATGATTTACAGCTCGAGCTCCATACTGGCCATGAAGCGCTTTAACGATGGCCAGTTCTTTCTCAAGAAACAAATATTCTTCGTACTTTTAGGTTTAGGAATTATGGTTCTCATGACGAAAATTCCTTACGATACCTTAAAAAAATTGGCCTATCCCGGTATCTGTCTATCGGTCATTCTTCTTGCTGTTATCCTTATCCCGCATTTCGGCATTAAGGCCGGAGGCGCCACCAGATGGCTTAAGCTGGGCTTTTTTTCTTTCCAGGTAACGGAAGTGGTCAAGGTTGCCATCGTACTTTTTCTCGCGTATTTTTTGACGAAGAAGAACAGCAATATAACTGATTTTAAGCGTGCTGTCCTTGTTCCTCTCATTGTCGTAATGCTCATTATCGGGCTGATTTTGCTGGAACCGGATTTTGGGACCGCCGTCATCATAACTCTCATTATGATGTTGATGTTTTATCTATCCGGATGCAGGGTTTTGCATCTTGCAGGCATTGTGGCCCTTTTTGCACCCGTCGGCATCTGGCTTATATTTCACAAAAGTTATCGTTTGGCAAGATTGATGAGTTTCCTTGATCCCTGGAAAGATCCCCAGAATTCGGGATTTCAAATCATCCAGTCTCTGCTTTCTTTTGGTTCCGGTGGCCCTTTCGGTGTCGGTATTGGAGATGGAATGCAGAAGCTTTTCTATCTTCCCGAACCACACACAGATTTTATCCTCTCGATTATAGCTGAAGAAAGCGGTTTTATCGGTGTGCTCATCGTCATATTCCTTTTCGCGATTCTCATTGTAAGAGGATTTATGATTTCTTTCAAAGCCCGTGATCTTTTCGGTACACTTCTTGCCGCAGGACTGACTATGATTATCGCCCTCGAAGCATCCATCAATATTGCAGGAGTAATGGGTTTAATACCCCTTAAGGGGCTGGCGCTACCTCTTGTCAGTTATGGCGGGACATCATTGATCATGTCTCTGACAACCGTAGGGATACTTTTGAATATCTCTTCCTATGAAAAGTAGCAATAAAAAGGGCGGGATATGAATGTTATCATAGCTGGCGGCGGAACAGGAGGGCACCTTTTTCCGGGGATTGCTATTGCAGAAGAATTTTTAAAAAGGGATCGCGCACACAATATCCTTTTCATTGGCACCGAGAGAGGCCTGGAAAAAAAGATACTTGGGAATGTGGGACTTCCTCTTCAAACCCTTAATGTGGAAGGAGTGAAAGGAAAGGGCATCTTCAAAGCTCTCGGCGCCCTACTGAAGATTCCGCAATGTATGATCGAGTCGTACAGGTTGATCCGTGAGTTCGGCCCGGACATTGTCATCGGCGTGGGAGGCTATTCCTCAGGACCAACAGTATTGACTGCATGTTTCATGGGTATCAAGACAGCGATTGCCGAACAAAATGCCCTGCCGGGTGTTACTAACAGGATTCTCGGAAAATTTGTCGACATAATATTTCTTACCTTTGCGGAAACAAGAAAGTGTTTCCCTGAAAAAAAAACCATAGTTTCCGGAAATCCTATCAGAGCCGGTTTTTTCACAGATATACATAGCCAAAAAAAGGCGGGTGACAAGTTTACGCTCCTTATTTTTGGAGGAAGCCAGGGTGCCCACAGCATAAATATGGCGGTCCTCGATGCCCTCCCCCATCTGCACGCAATTAAACCAGTGCTGAAGATCATCCATCAGACAGGGGATAAGGATCTGCAAACCGTTTCCGAATGTTACCGATCCTACGGGGTGGATGCAGATGTTCTCCCCTTTATTATGGACATAGCCAAAATCTACAGATCTTCGAATTTACTCATTTGCAGAGCCGGCGCCACATCAATCGCAGAGATAACGGCCAGTGGAAAAGCGGCTATCCTGATCCCCTTCCCCTATGCGGTGAGTGATCACCAGACAAAAAATGCTGAGGCGCTGTTCCACGCGGGAGCTTGTGTAATGATGCGCGAAACAGACTTGAGCGGTAAAAAATTGGCGGAAACCATTGAATATTTATACTGCCACCCGGAAAAAATTAAAGAGATTGAGGCAAAATCAACCAACCTCGGCAATCCCGAAGCGGCAGCGCATATTGTTGATGTGTGTATGGAAATTATCGCTTTAAAAAAAATATAAATTTTTGTAGATTTAATACAAGATATAGTATATAGAAAATCAACACATACAATATAAGGTGCTGTTAATTAAATAAGAAAATGAAGAATGACACTAGAAGAGACAGTATGCGCAGAAAAGTGAAGCATATTCACTTTGTCGGTATAGGCGGCATCGGCATGAGCGGCATTGCGGAGGTGCTTCTCAATCTGGATTATGCAATCAGCGGCTCGGACCTTAGTCAATCCGATATTACACAGAGACTTGCCTCACTCGGCGCCAGGATTTGCTCAGGACATCAGGCCTCCCACCTTGCGGATGCGGATGTTGTCGTTACCTCGACAGCCGTGAAAGCAGACAACCCCGAAGTTTTAGAAGCGCACAGGAGAAATATTCCCGTCATACCGCGGGCGGAAATGCTGGCGGAGTTGCTCAAGATGAAATTTTCCATTGCCGTATCGGGAAGCCACGGAAAAACGACAACGACTTCCATGATTGCCACAGTTCTCGCATCCGGAGGTCTTGATCCCACTATGGTAATCGGAGGCAAACTGGCCAGCATCGGCAGCAATGCGAGGCTCGGAGACGGGGAGGTTATAGTGGCCGAGGCCGACGAAAGTGACCGCTCCTTTCTCGCATTATCTCCTTCGTTAGCCGTGATCACGAATGTCGATCTCGAACACCTTGATCACTATAGAAATCTTGAAGAAATAAAAGAGGCATTCTTACAGTTCGCCAACATTGTCCCTTTTTACGGTTCTACGATACTGTGTCTTGATGATGACAACGTAAAAGCAATCCTGCCGGATATAAAAAGAAAAACCGTGACATATGGTCTAACACCACCGGCAGACTACAGGGCAAGCGATATATCATTCGCCGGTTCATCTGCCCGTTATACCCTCCACTATAAAGAGGATACATTCGGAACCGTCACACTGAATGTTCC
>Ga0153915_10000590_pt1 | contig 33655 bp, 34 predicted proteins | sample Opewatmetagenome_2_FD_107003 | JGI IMG/M metagenome (GOLD analysis project Ga0153915, IMG submission 107003) | Freshwater wetland microbial communities from Ohio, USA - Open water 3 Core 3 Depth 3 metaG | ecosystem: Environmental > Aquatic > Freshwater > Wetlands | place: USA: Ohio, Lake Erie... | reverse complement strand
GGGACGCCATTGGGAAAAATTGTAGGCCAATCCTCCCTGCCTGTCAACCAAGAGGGCTCGGGTGTGGGTTCGTCAGCCCGCTCAGTCGTCCAGGGACTTCCTCACTAGGATCCTTCGACTTGGCAGGAAAATTCCGACTCCCTGGTGTAAAATGGACGCGCTGCGCTGATTCCATGATCAACCTCGCCAGAGCCATCCGAATCCAGGAGGAATCGGCTTCCCGCCTGATCCTGGAATGGACCGGGGACGAGGTCCGGCTGGTCGGGGGAGCTGATTGCTCTTTTGACCATCAGGGGAGCCTCATCGGTGCTGCGGCCGTCGTCTTGACGTTCCCCGGCCTTGAAGTCGTGGAGACTGCCCAGGCCGTAAGGCGGGTCGCCCTTCCCTATATTCCTGGGTTCCTCTCTTTGCGGGAAGGGCCTGCCTACTTCGAAGTCCTGGGGAAGATCGTCAATCAGCCGGACGTATGGCTTTTCGATGGGAACGGGATCGCCCATCCGCGGAGAATGGGTTTGGCCTCGTATGTAGGGCTTAGTCTGGACAGGCCTTCCATCGGCTGTGCCAAGTCGGCCTTCTTTCCGTTTCGCGCGCCGGCGGAAAGGCGCGGCGCCTCGACGGTCTATAAAAACAGGAAAGGGGAGCAGGTCGGGATTTGCCTTCGGACCCGGTCCGGTGTCCGGCCGGTGTTCGTCTCCCCAGGTCACCGCGTCGACCTGAGGTTGGCGAGAAAAGTGATCCTTACCTGCTCGCGCTACCGGATACCCGAACCGCTTCGGGAGGCCCATCGCCTGAGCCGGGCGGCCTTCTAAATCTTCAGGAAACGGGCGAGTGAGCTCATGCTTCCCAGCACTCCCATTAAGGCGCCGCCGGCGACCATGGCCAACGATTGAGGAGGCGTGAGGGTGCGGAAACCGACGATCTCCTGGAGCGGCCCAAGGGAATGACCGAGATAGAGAGGGAAGAACTTTATCAGAAGGAAAAGTAAGGCCAGAGACAACAAGCTGCCCAGAATCCCGAGGGTGAGGCCTTCTATGAGGAATGGCAGTCGGATGAACGTGTTGGTGGCACCGACAAGGCGGAGGATTTCGATCTCCGCTTTGCGGGCGAAGACGTTCAGCCGGATCACATTGGATATGATAAAAAACGAAGCCAGGATGAGGATTCCCCCGAGGAAGAACCCTATGGCCCTGGCCAGGCGGCTGAACGACTGCATCTTCTCGACCCAATCCCGGTTGAACTGGACGTCCTCCACTCCGGTGATATTGGTGATCTCCTTGATGAACCCAAGGATATCATCCGAGCGGAAAGCATCCTTTTGCAGGGTGGCTTCGAATGACGGCGGGAAGGGGTTGGTTCCCAAGTTCTTGAGGATCTCCTCGAGCTCGGGGAAGTTCTTCTGGAAGCGCTCCCAGGCCTGCTGACGGCCGACGTAATCCACCCGGACGACAGAGGGCGAGGCCTTGATCCGTTCCTCGATATAGCTGAGGTCCTTGGGCGTTACGTCAGGCGAGAGGAAAAAGACGACCACCATGCTCTCGGACATGTCGTCGGCGATGTGCCGGAGGTTGTTGGACAGGGAAAAGAAGACGCCTAGGATGAGGAAGGAGAGGCAGATGATCGTAATAGAAAGCAGGTTCCTCGTCCTGTATTGCCAGAGGTTATTCTGGGTATCTCTCAGGAAGTATCTTATTTTTTGGAGGATGGGAGGACCTCCTTGCCGATGATCTTTCCCTTGAACAGGAACAGGATCTTGTCGCCGAAGTGGCGGATCAGCTCCTTGTCATGACTGCAGATGATGACGGTCGTCCCTTGCCTGTTGATCTCCTTGAAGACGCCCATGATCTCCGTGGCCAGCTCGGGGTCGAGGTTCCCCGTCGGCTCATCGGCCAGCAGGATCTGAGGTTCATTCACCACCGCCCTGGCGATGGCCACCCTCTGCTGCTCTCCGTAGGAAAGGTGTGAAGGATACTCCCACATCTTCTGATGGAGGCTGACCAGCCGCAAGGCATTGAAGACCCGCCGCCGGACCTCTTTGAGGGGAATGCCGAGGACATGCAGGCCGATGGCCACGTTCTCGAAGACCTTCTTATGGAAGATGAGCCGGAAATCCTGGAAGACTATGCCCATCGTCCGCCGCAGCCGGTAGATCCGGTGGTCAGGGATGCGGAGGATGTTTATGCCGTCGACGACGATCTGGCCGCGGGAGGGCAGGATCTCGCGAAAAATGATCTTGAGGAGGGTGGATTTCCCGGAGCCGCTCGGGCCTGTGATGAACCAGAAGTCCCCCTTCAGGACATGGAGGTTGACATCGAGCAACGCCCACTGTCCCTCCTCGTATTGCTTAGAGATGTGGTAAAGCTCGATCATTACGGCGGGGCAGGACCGGCCTCCCCGGTGACGGATTATAGCATATCAAAACGGGCATTCCTAGGAGAGGAAAATCTCGAAGAGGGCGCCTTTCAGCGGACGAAAAGGTACATGAACCAGCCGAAGGCCAGGGCGCCAGCGACCATGAGAAAGAACAGCGTCACCCCGTACTTGATCTGGCTCTTGCGCTCGTCCCGGCGGATGAGGGAGAGGACGACAGAAACAAAGAAGGCGTAAGCGGCCAGGGAAAGGAAGTGGCTCCGGAAGATCATTTCTTCTTCCCTTTGGCGATGTCATAAGCGTCGATGGCGATGAGGTAGTTAAGGAGACCGGCCCCGGCGAGGAAAGCCGTCCCGAACTCGAAGGTGACGCGCTCGAGCGAACCCTGGCCGAAAGCCAGGAGGCGGGAGAGGGCATAGACGATGAAGTCGCCGAGGTCGGCGAAGAAGGCCAGGATGGTCAGCGGGTTTTCCGTCTGGAAGGGATAGATCCGCCCACCCATGGACAGACCGATCAGCGTCATGGCGCCGATCGAGACAAAGAAGATGGCCCCGCGCCAGAACTTCTTCTGGAGGACGTGGCCCAGGCCTGGAACGAGCCAGCCGGCGAGGAGACAGAGGATCGCTTTCATGGATTTCGGGTCTAGAAATATAAAGGAAACGCCGGCGCAAATCAAGTATAATAAGCAGATGCCCGAGCTCCCCGAGGTGGAGACGATCGTTCGCTGCCTCGGCCGCCTTCTCCTCGGCCTTGAGGTCGAAGCGGTCCGGGTCGCCTTCCGGCCGGTTATCCGGAACCGCAAGCCATCAGCCCTGGACCGTCTTGTCGGCCGGCAGATCGTCGGCCTGCGCCGGCGCGGCAAGATGATCCTGGTGGATTTTTCCGGCGGGATCACCGCGATCATCCACCTCAAGATGACCGGGCAGCTTCTGTTTTGCCCGGCCGCCGCGCCCAGCGATAAGCATACGCATCTGGCCCTTGCTTTCCGGGGCAGCGACCACGAACTTCGTTACCGGGACGTGCGCAAGTTCGGGTTTATTCTGGGGGTGAGGACAGGCGACGTCGATCTGGCCCCGGAGCTTCGCGGCCTGGGCCCTGAACCGCTGACCTTGGACCTCCTGTCCTTTCTGCGTCGACTCGAAGGCCGCCGCGGGAGGCTGAAAAGCCTACTCCTCAGGCAAAACGTGATCGCCGGAGTCGGAAATATCTACGCCGATGAGATCCTCTTCCAGTCGGGACTTCACCCCTTGGCCGAGGTCTACCGCCTAAGTCGCCGGCGTCTGGAAAGACTCTGGTCGGCCATTCAACAAGTTCTCAACGAAGCGATCCTCTTTAAAGGAACGACCATCCGCGACTACAGGGACGGCGAAGGGCTCGAAGGGTTGTTCCAGAACCGTCTCAAGGTATATGGCCGGGAAGGGGAGGCCTGCACGCGCTGCGGCACAGTCATCAGGCGCATCCGGGTTTCCGGAAGGAGCACCCATTTCTGTCCCCGTTGTCAGCGCCGCTGAACCAGCCAGAAACGGTCCCCCATTTTGAAGTTTTCGCGGCTTGACCATCGGGGAAGGGCAGGGAATAATGATGAGGATTTCCAGAGCCCGAGAAATCACCGGACGGGGAGTGAACCATGAGGCAACGCTGTTTCTTGGCGATCTTAGGGTTGTGCTCAATTCTTCTTTTTGCCGGTATGGAGGCTGGCCAGTATAGGGCCTCCGGAAAGGAGCCTAGTGAGCCCGTCCCGTTTCCCTGGCCTCACGGAGTCAAAGCGGCCGTCAGCCTGACTTTCGATGATGCCCGCCCCAGCCAGGTCGATGTTGGCCTGCCGATCTTCCAGAAATATGGGGTCAAGGCGACCTTCTATGTCTCCCCCGACAACATAGAGCAGCGCCTCGAGGGCTGGAAGACCGCCTTGGCCGGAGGGCATGAGATCGGGAACCATTCCTTGACTCACCCATGCACTGGAAATTATCCCGCGTTCAAGGGGCGGGCCCTGGAGGACATGACACTCGGCCTGATGGCCGGCGAAATAGACGGCGCCGGCGCCGCCATTTTCCGCTTGTTGGGCGTCAGGCCTCGGACCTTTGCCTATCCCTGCGGACAGACTTTCATCGGCCGCGGCCGGAGTGTGGCCAGCTTTGTCCCCCTTGTCGCGGAACGGTTCCTTGCCGGGCGCAAGTGGCTTAGTGAGGATTCGAATGACCCGGCGTTCTGCGACCCGGCCCAGCTTCTTTCCTCAGAGAGTGACGGCAAGAGCTTTAAAGAGCTCAGGCTCCTCGTCGATCAGGCCCTCGCCGGAGGGCGCTGGCTTATCCTGACCGGACATGAGATAGGTGAAGCAGGGTATCAGACGACACGGGCGGCCGCTATCGAGGAGCTATGCCGCTTTGCCCAGGACCCCGGGAACGGGCTGTGGATCGATACGGTCGCGAACGTCGCCGACCTCATCCTTCGATCGCGGCCGGGGCTCACGGCCGGATATGAGCCGGTGGCCCAATCAAGGATGGAGCCTGCTGAGGATTTGGCCCAAACCCGGGACCTGATGATCGAGGATCTCATCCGCCGTCTAACCCTTGAAGAAAAGGTTGGGCAGATGAACATGCCCTGCGTGTACGAAGGAGCGCTCGGAGAATCCATCCCCGATAAGATGGCAGCCTGCCGTCGGTTCGCCCAAGGGACCTATATCCAGAATTTTGGACCAGGCGGCGGCTTCTTCACCCTCCCCAATACCATCCTGCACGAGGGAGCACGCCAGCAGGCGGAATTCCTCAACGAGCTCCAGACCATTGCCCGCAAAAAAACGCGTCTGGGGATCCCGCTTCTCATAACCGAGGAAGGCACCCATGGCCTGATGTGTCCGGGGGCGACCATCTTTCCGGAGGGCCCTGCGTTGGGCAGCACCTGGAACTTGGACCTGCTCTCGAGGATCTATGCGGCGGTCGCGGAGGAGGCTAGGGCGGTCGGTGTTCACCAGATCTTCACCCTCGTGGTCGAGCCTATCCGCGACCCGAGACTCGGACGCAACGAGGAAGCCTACAGCGAGGATCCCTACCTATGTGCCCGTTTTGCCGAGACTATCGTCCGGGCTGTCCAGGGTGATGATGTTTCTGCACCTGACAAGACCGTAGCCGGACTTTGCCATTACCCTGGACAAAGCCAACCGGCGGGCGGGCTGGAGAGGGGCGCCATGGAGGTCTCTGAGCGCATCCTGAGGAGCGTCTTCCTCCCGCCATGGGAAGCCGGGATCAAGTCGGCGGGCGCTCTGGGCGTGATGGCGACCTACCCGGCAATTGACGGGATTCCCGCCCACTCCTCGGAGAGGATCCTGACCGGGATCCTGCGCGGGGAATTGGGTTTCAAGGGCCTCGTGCTTTCAGAGGGCGGAGGCATCGGGACGCTGGTCTATGAGGGGCTGGCGCCGAGCCAGAAAGAGGCGGGACAGCTGGCCATCAAGGCGGGAGTTGATGTCGGGATCTCCTATGAATCGGGATACATGAAGGACCTGGTCGACTCCGTCAGAGAGGGGACTGTTCCTATGGAGCTTATTGACCGGGCGGTCCGGAGGATCCTCCGTCAAAAGGCCAGGCTGGGGCTCTTTGAAAACGCCTTGGTCGACCCAGTGCGGGCGGAGACGATCGTCCACTCCCGAGAGCATCAGGACCTTGCTCTCGAGGCCGCTCGGCAGGGAATCGTTCTCCTCAAGAACGAGGATCACCTGCTGCCTCTCCGAAAAGATGTCAGGTCGATCGCCGTCATCGGGCCGAACGCCGACCATCCCCGGAACCAGCTCGGCGATTATGTGGCTTCGAGTGTCCTGCAGGACATCGAGACTGTGCTCGATGGCGTCAGGGCCATTGTTTCTCCCCGGACCCAGGTCCATTACGTCAAGGGTTGCGACGTCGTCGGAACGGAGTTCAATGAGATCGAAAAAGCGCGGGAGGCCGCAGCCGGGGCCGAGGCTGCGATCGTTGTCATCGGCGAAAACGAGTGGCAGTCGGAAGGCGGGAAGGGGACGAGCGGCGAAGGGTATGATGCCGCCACACTCGAGCTCACGGGCCTTCAGGAAGAGCTGATCCAAGAAGTCGTGGCGACAGGGACGCCGACGGTCGCGGTCCTGATCAACGGCCGGCCGCTGGCCGTCCGGTTCGTCGCCGAGCGCGTGCCCGCCGTCATCGAAGCCTGGGCCTGCGGTGAAAAGGGCGGCCGGGCCGTGGCGGAGATCCTCTTCGGCGATCAGAACCCGAGCGGCAAATTGCCGCTGACCGTGCCCCGCCATGCCGGGCAGCTCCCTGTCTATTACAACGCGAAAAAGTCCAAGGCCTATTGGCTCAAGGAAGGGTGGGGTCATCCCTACGTCGACCTTGACCCAGCTCCTCTTTACCCCTTTGGCCACGGCTTGAGCTACACCACTTTTGCCTATCGCAATCTCAAGTTGAATAGACAGAGTGTCGGACCGGCGGACTCGGTCGAGGTCAGTTTCGACTTGGAGAACACCGGAGACCGTTTTGGCCAAGAGGTCGTCCAGCTTTACGTCCAAGACGTCATCAGCTCCGTCTCAACCCCCATCATGGAGCTCAAAGGATTTGCCAAGGTGGGACTCGAGCCAGGACAGGTGAAGACCGTCAAGCTGGTCCTGACTCCAGCCCATCTTGCGCTCTATGATCGCTGGCTGGACCGGGCGGTCGAGCCGGGAGAGTTTAAAGTCTTTGTCGGGAGTTCAGCCGAAGATATCCATCTCCAGGCCGGGTTTAGGGTGACGGAGCGCTGAATTGGGTTTGACGGCATTCGAGCTGGGGACCTTCGTTGTCTATCTCGCCGTCGTCGCGCTCATCGGCTTCGTGTCTGGAAGGAAGGGCCGCCAGAGCACCTCGGATTACTTCCTGGCAGGCCGGGGCCTGCCCTGGTACGTCATCGGGTTCTCCTTGATCGCCGCCAGCATCAGTTCGGAGCAGTTCATCGGTGAGGTCGGCTGGGGATACAAGTACGGGCTGGCCGTGGCCAACTGGGAGTGGCTGGTTTGGCCGGCTCAGGGCCTCCTTCTCTTCTTTTTCTTGCCGGTCTACCTGAGGAACAAGATCTTCACCATCCCCGAGTATCTGACGAAGAGGTTCGGCCGGGTCGCCGGAACGGTCTTTTCTTGCGTCTGCATCATCCAGTATCTCGTCGTCAATTTGCCGCTGGTCCTTTACTCCGGCGGCTTCTTGATCAACCGCATCTTTGGCCTTGACCTCCGCTTGGGCGTCTGGCTGCTGGTGGCAGTTGCCGGGTCCTATACGATCTTCGGGGGACTGAGTTCAGCCGCCTGGGTGGACCTCTTCAACGGAGGCCTTCTCGTTGCCGGCGGGCTGCTGGTTTTTGGCCTGGGTTTGTCCGCCGTACCCGGTGGCCTTCAGACGGTGATCGGGACCGGGCCCCGGGCTCACCTCATACTCCCGGCATCCCATCCTGACCTGCCGTGGACCGGAATTCTGGCCGTGGCCGTTGTCCTCAGCGGGTACTATTATTCGACCAACCAGTACATCACCCAGCGCTGCCTGGCGGGAAAATCCCAATGGCATGGCAAGATGGGGATCGTCCTGGCCGCAGCGCTGGCCCTCCCTCTGGGCCTCGGTGTCACCTGGCCGGGGATGATCGCCCGGGCCCTGGACCCCGGCCTGGCCCATCCCGATGGCGCCTATCCTTTTCTTATCTCACGAGTGGTTCCGGCCGGACTGCGCGGCGTCATCCTGGCCGTTCTCTTCGGGGCCATCATCTCCACCGTCGACTCCCTGGTCAATTCCACGTCCACACTTCTCACCCTGGATATCTATAAGGGGATTCTCCGCAAGTCCGCTTCAGAGCGCCGCCTCGTCAGGTTCGCCCAATGGACGGGATCGCTGCTTCTCGTCTTCGGGGCGCTCTGGGCGCCCATGGTCGGAAAGTTTGGCTCGATCTTCGCCTACGCCCAGGATTCCTGGGCGCTAATGCTGGCCCCGGTCATGGCCGCCTTCCTTCTGGCCATTTTCTGGAAGCGTATGACCGCGGGAGCGGCTCTGGCGGCTCTTCTTCTCGCCCTCCCCATGCTCGTCCTGGTCTATCTCCGCCAGTTCTACGGGATCCTCTCCGGGGTTAACATTTTTAACCTATCGGGGATCGTTTTTATTGCTTCGATCGTTTTGATTGGGATGATCAGCCTTTTCACCCAGCCGCCCGCCCTCGAGAATATTCGGCCGATGCTGTGGCGACGCGGGCTCATCGTTCTTCCCGAGGCAGAGACAAAGAACGGATATCCATGGTGGAAGCGGGTGAGCTTCTGGTTTGGAGTCGTGGCGGCCGTGTTCATCATCATCTATATCGTCCTTTGGTAGCGGCGCAGCCAAAAGCCGAGAATGAAATAAGGAGGGAATATGGCAGGACCCGGAAGTCAATGGATCGGCCAAGAAGAAATCCAAGAGATCCTGGAGGTCATGTCCACCGGCTCTCTCTTTCGTTACGGGAACCTGGATGACCCGCGGTTCAAGCATAAGGTCTATTCGTTCGAACAGGAATTCGCCGCCCGCTGCGGCGTCCGGTATGCCTTGGCGACAAGCTCGGGAAGCGCCGCCCTTGTTTGTGCGCTCAAGGCGATGGGCATCGGCGAAGGAGACGAAGTCATCGTTCCCGCCTACACCTTTATCGCCAGCTATAGCGCCGTTATCTTTGCCGGCGGCATCCCTGTCCTCGCCGAAATCGATGAAAGCCTGAGCCTCGACCCGGCCGACATCGAGCGCCGGATCGGTTCAAGAACCAAGGCCATTATGCCCGTGCACATGTTGGGCAATCCTTGCGACCTCGATGGGATCATGGCGGTCGCCGAAAAGCACGGTCTCCGGGTGATCGAGGACGCTTGCCAGGCCAACGGCGGTTCCTATAAAGGCCGGAAGCTGGGGAGCTGCGGCGAGATGGGCACCTTCTCCCTGAATGTCTTCAAGACGGTGACGGCCGGCGACGGCGGGGTTGTCGTGACCAACGATGAGGATCTCTACCGGGTTGCTTTTGGTTTTCATGACCAGGGCCATTCCCCTCTCCGGGCCGGAGTCGAGGTCGGCCGACGGAGTGTATTGGGGATGAATTTCCGGATGAACGAGCTGACCGGCGCCGTTGCCTTGGCCCAACTCAGGAAGCTGGACCGGATCATCGCCGTCCTCCGGGAAAAGAAAAAAGTGTTCAAGGAAGCGATCGCCGGCCTCGAAGGCCTGAAGTTCCGCACCCTGAACGATCCGGAAGGGGAGTGCGGGACTCTGTGCACGGTGATCTTCGACAGCCCGGAAAGGGCGGCCCGGGTGAGCCGGAATCTGGGGACGGCGACGGTCGACCGAAGCGGCTGGCATGTCTATTCCAACATGGAGCATTTCAACCGCTATCTGCGGGAAAAGGGACTGCCGCACGGAAAAGGAGCCTACCCGCGGACGGACAGCATCCTGAGCCGGGCGGTCAACCTGAGCGTTGGCGTCGTCGATACGGGCCTTGGCGCGGACTTCGGCATCAACATCGAATCCTCGCCCGAGGAGATCCGGCTCGCGACTGCCCGCTTCCGGGAGGCTTGCCTCGGCTCTTGAAAGGTTTGCCTTAGTGTTTGACAGAATCGGTGCTTTCATTATAATTCAAGAGGAGGGATGGCCGCATGGAATTCACGGACCTGAAAAGCGTCATCGAATTCGCCATCCGGCGCGAAGAGGAAGCCGCCGGGAACTACGGGAATCTTTGCCGGATCGCTACCGAGGAGTCCGCGAGGAAACTCCTGGCCGACCTCCAGGACGAGGAGAAAAACCACAAGAAGATCCTCCAGGGTTTGACCAAAGCCAAAGTCCGAGCCTCGGCCGCCAAAGATGTGAAGGACCTGATGATCAGCGATTATCTTGTCGAAGAACCCCTCACGCCCGAAATGAACTTCCAGGACTTGCTGATCTTCGCTGCAAAAAAGGAAAAGAAGGCTGCCCTCCTTTATTCCGACCTTGCCAAGAAGTCGTTGAACGGGGAGCAGAAGTCGCTGTTCGAGTTTCTGGCCAAGCAGGAAAGGGCTCACAAGCTGCGCCTTGAGCTCGAATACGAGAAGCATGTCCTCTGGGAGGATTGATCCTCTCGTGGAGAATTGGCCGATCTGATCTCAGTCAGGAGGAATGTGATGGAAAAATGGGAATGCCAGGCTTGTGGATACATCTATGACCCGGAGAAAGGAGATCCAGACCACGGCGTTGCTCCCGGGACTCCTTTTGAATCGCTCCCCGAGGACTGGGTGTGTCCCCAATGTGGTGTGGGCAAAGAGTTTTTCCAGAAGCTGGCCTGAGGAGTTCCCGGAGCAGAGCGAAAGGGAATTCGCATGAAAGCCGTCATCATAGGGAACGGCCTGGCCGGGACCATGGCCGCCAAAACGCTCCGGGAACTGGACCCTGAGGTGGAAATCGTGGTCTTCGCAGAGGAGAAGTATTCCTACTATCCTCGGCCCAACCTCATTGAATACATCTCCGGGAAGCTTCCCTATGAGAGGATATTCGCCTTTACGGGGGACTGGCATGTCCGCCAAAAGATCGATATCCGGCTGGGGACCGCTGTCCGCAAGATCCGCTCTGAGTCCCGGGAGGTCGAGCTGGACGCTGACAGGCGGGAATCCTATGATGTCCTGCTGATCGCCAACGGCGCCTTATCTTTCATCCCTCCGATCAAGGGCACCGACAAGCGGGGAGTTTTCACCCTCCGGACTCTGGATGATGCCCAAGCTGTAATTGAATACCTAAAGGACCGCCATCAAGTGGTGATCATCGGCGGCGGGCTCCTCGGACTGGAGATCGCCCGGGCCATCCGGCTGCGGGGCGCCGAGGTGGAAGTCGTGGAGTTTTTTGACCGTCTGCTGCCCCGCCAGCTTGATGCCCAGGGGGCCGCGCTTCTCAGAAGCCAGGTTGAAGCCCTGGGGATGCGGGTCCGTTTGGGCGTCACGACCGAGGAAGTCCTTGGTCAGAATGAAGTAGCCGGGATCCGGCTCAAAGACGGCGAAGTCGTAGGTGCTGACATGGCCGTCGTGGCCGCCGGCGTCCGGCCGAACCTCAGCCTCCCCCATGATGCCGGCCTGGCGACAGACAAGGGTTTGGTGGTCGATGACCGGATGCAGACCAGCCATCCCCAGATTTTTGCCGCCGGCGACGGCGTCCAACACCGGGGAAAACTGTACGGCATCATCCCCGCTTCCTTCGAGCAGGCGCGCGCGGCCGCTTACAACATGCTGGGCCAGGAAAAGTTATATCAAGGTACGATGCCCTCGACCACGCTGAAAGTGGTCGGCCTGTATGTGACATCCCTGGGGCTGGCGAATCCCGAGGGCCAGGGCTATGAGGAAATCAGGAAATTCAGCAAGGAGGAGGGGATCTACAAGAAGATCGTTCTCCAAGACGGAGCCCTGGTCGGGGCTATCTGGATGGGGACAAAGAAGGGGGTGAGCGAGATCGCCCGCGCCATGACGGCAAAGACAAAGGTCAACCAATGGATCAACACGCTCCTCGAAGACAGCTTCGATTTTTCTGTGCTTTGATCGTCCGGCCCGCCTTCATCGTCCTGGGCTCCCTTGGACTTATCCTGCCGGCCGTCGCTCAATATCAGCTCAATGGATACCTGTCCGCTCAGTACGAGAACGGACAAAAACAGAGCGATTTTCCCGAGGGCACGTTCGGCTGGCCTCAGGCCGGCCTTCTGTTCACCGGGGCGGCCGGGAGCGTTTTCACCTACGACCTCGAAGTCCGCTTCAAATCAGAGAGCCAGCTGGAAATAGAAGAGGCCTGGGTGGGGATCGGCCGATCTTCTTCCTTCCAGCTAAGACTCGGACTCTATCTCGTCCACTTCGGAAAATACAACACGTCCAACCGTCCCCATCAAAACCCCTATATCCAAACGCCCCTGCTGCCGGCTCATCTCTATCCGGAGAGCTGGCGGGACCTTGGGGTCCTGGTCGAAGGCAAGTGGGGGGGACTGGGCTATGCGGCCTATATCGGGAACGGCCTGGCCGAGGGCAAAGACCTTCAGGAGGGCCAGCAGTTCAAGGACAACAACGGCGACCCGGCTGCCGGGGGGAGGGCTTTCTTATCACTGAGCCAGGGTTTTGAAGTCGGAGTCTCCTACTACCGAGGCCGCTATGACGACGAAGGCCAAAGAGACCTTGAGCTCCGGGGAGCGGATATCAGCTGGAATTCACAATCCTTCCTTATCACCTACGAATACGGGAAGGCCTATCTCGACAACCCTGAAGGGTACGGCCGCGGATCAGCCGATGGCCATTTTGTCCTCGCTTCTTTGACCCTTGGGCAAATCACTCCTCTTGTCAGCTATCAGACTCTCGTCTATAAGGACCCCTACCACGGGGAGGATCCTCTGGATCCCTCGTTTGTAGCCGGAATCGCTAAGGATATCAGCCGTTGGGCCGTGGGCGTGGTCTACTCGCCGGCCCCCAATTTTATGTTCAAGCTCGAGTATGACTTCAACCGGGAGGCCTCGGTCGAGCTCGACAATGATGTTTTTTTAGCTCAGGTATCGCTCCTGTTCTGAGCGAAAAGTGAGTTGAGAAAGGAATCAGATGTCCAATGTGGTCGTTCTCGGCACCCAGTGGGGGGATGAAGGCAAGGGCAAGATCGTCGACGTTCTCGCGCCCGGGTTCGAGGTGATCGCCCGCTACCAGGGGGGACACAACGCCGGTCATACCGTCTGTATCGGCGACCGGAAAATCGTCCTCCACCTGATCCCCTCCGGCATCCTGCATCCCGGGAAATTGTGCCTGATAGGGAACGGAGTGGCCTTCAGCCCGCCGGCCTTCCAGAAAGAGGCGGCAGCGCTCCAGGACTATGGTATCCAACTGGACGGCCGCCTAGTGATCAGCCGGGGGGCTCATCTCATCCTTCCCTATCATCCCCTGGTCGAGAAGATCGCCGAAGAACGCAAGGGCGCTAGAAGAATCGGCACCACCAATCTGGGAATCGGGCCTTCGTACGAAGACAAGGCGGCCCGCTGCGGCATTCGCGTCGGGGACCTGCTGGACCTTGAAGTCTTCCGGGAAAAGCTCTTGGCCAACGTTGAAGAGAAGAATGCTCTTTTCCGGGCGGCAGGCGTCCCGGCCCTGGACGGAGAGTCGGTCTATCAAGAGTTCGCCGGCCATGCCTCCCGGATCTCCCGCTACATCGGCGACGTCTCGCTCCTCCTGCACCAGGCGATGCGGGAAGGGAAGCCGGTGCTGTTCGAAGGCGCTCAGGGCGCGTTGCTCGACGTCGACCACGGCACGTATCCTTTTGTCACGTCCTCCAATTCCACGGCCGGCGGTGCGGCCACGGGGCTGGGGGTGGGTCCGACCCGGATCGACGAGGTCCTGGGCGTCGCCAAGGCTTACACGACTCGCGTAGGCTGCGGCCCGTTCCCCACTGAGAGCCAAGATGATCATGGTCGGCAGATGTCGGAGCGGGGGAGGGAATTCGGCGCCACCACCGGCCGGCCCCGCCGTTGCGGCTGGTTCGACGCGATGGCCGTGGCGTACAGCTGCCGGATCAACGGGATCGAGCGGATCGTCCTGACCAAGCCGGATATTCTGGATGTTTTTGCCGAGATCCCGGTTTGTATCGGCTATGATTACAAGGGATCAAGCCTGAGCACTTTCCCCGCGGAACCGTGGATCCTGGAAAAGACCGTTCCACGGTACAGAATGATGAAAGGGTGGACGACACCCATTCATCGGCTCACCGACCGGCGCCGCCTGCCCGCCCGCTTCCTCGACTATGTCAAACTCATCGAGGATATGGTCGAGGCTAGGGTCTGTCTCATCTCGACAGGCGTCGAGAGGAAGGACTCTATCCTCATCGATGAGGAGCTCGAAGGCGTCGTCGACCTCGTCCGGGTGAGAGGAGAGTTGGCCTGAGCGTTCCCCGGACCGGGGGGTCTGAGAAGGAGGGCCTCATGAGAATCGGCTCCAATACTAAGATCGATGACCTGCTGAAAAAGTATCCTTTCCTGCTAGACTTCATGGCCGGCCTTTCTCCGCGTTTTGCCAAGCTGAGGAGTCCGGTCATGAGGAAGACGATCGGACGCGTGGCCAACCTGAATCAAGTCGCAAGTTTCGGCGACCTGCCCTTGCCCGAGCTCCTGTCCAAGATCCGGGCGGAAATCAAAAGGGGTGCCGGAGAAGACGTTGAGGTCGATGCCGGACCTGCGTCCCCGGAGCCCATCAAGGCCAAAGAGGCGCGGCTGGAGGTCCTCAAGGACATCATCAGGGAACTCCACAAAGGAGGAAACCTGGAGGAACAGAAGAAGCGCTTCGCCGAGCTGATCAAGGATGTCAGTCCGACCGAGATCTCGGAGATGGAACAGAGGTTGATCGCCGAGGGTATGCCCGAGGAGGAAGTCAAACGGCTGTGCGACGTCCATGTCCAGGTTTTCAAGGAATCGCTCGAGGAACAGCCCCTTCCACTGGCGATCCCCGGACATCCGCTCCATACGTTGACCGAGGAGAACCGGGCTCTCGAGAAGATCCTGGCCGAGTTCAGGGCACTCCTGGACAGGATCGCGCCCGGGGACGGCGGTGTCACCCTGGAAAAGCTTCATGACGAGATCAAGTCCGCCCTCGGGGATCTGGCCGAGGTGGAAAAGCATTACCTTAAGAAAGAGAACCAGCTCTTCCCGGTCCTCGAATCGAAGGGGGTGAGCGGTCCTTCTAAGGTCATGTGGGCGATCCATGACGATATCCGGATGATGATCCGGGAGGTCCGCGGGCTTCTGGCTGAAGAGAGACCCGCCGAGGTCGTGACGGCGGGGCGCCGCCTCTCCGACATGATGGCCGACATGATTTACAAAGAGGAGAAGATCCTTCTGCCGCTGAGCCTTGAGACCCTGGACGAGAAGGACTGGGCTCGGGTGAAGAAAGGGGAGGAAGAGATCGGTTATGCCTGGGTGACTCCCGGGGCAAAGTGGAAGCCGGCGGACGACATCGAGGGATCGCCTTCCGTGCCCGAATACCGCCGGCCAGCCGCGGCGATGGAGCTTGACACGGGCGCATTGACCCCAGAGCAGGTTAACCTCCTGCTTAAGAACCTGCCCCTGGATGTCACTTTCGTCGATGAGACGGATACCGTGCGCTACTTTAGCGCCGGGGCCGAGCGCATCTTTCCGCGGAGCCCGGGAATCATCGGCCGGAAAGTCCAGAATTGCCACCCGCCGGACAGCGTCTACGTGGTCAATCGCATCCTCGAGGCCTTCCGCAAGGGGGAGCGCCGGGTGGCCGAGTTCTGGATTCAGTCAAGGGGCCGGTTCATCCATATCCGCTACTTCGCCCTCCGCGATGAAGCCGGGCGCTATAGGGGATGCCTTGAAATCAGCCAGGACGTCTCGTCCGCCCGCGATCTCCAGGGCGAGCGGCGTCTCCTGGACTGGAAATAAAAAGAGAATGGGAGGTCCATAATGCCAGTCAAAACCAAGAAAAAAGCGGTCCCGAAGAAGAAGGGTGGATCCCTGGAATGCGGTGTCTGCGGGTATCGCCTGATCGTCGACGAAGCCTGCGGCTGCGCCGAGGAGCACGTCTTCATCTGCTGCGACAAGCCGATGAAGAAGAAGGCCTAAAAGAGTTGGGGTTTGCCCCCTCGGCTTGAGAGGGGCCGGTCCCGATGTTTTCGGGGCCAACCTGGGAGGTGGGAGTTGAGCGGACCGTTGTTCTCTATCGTGGATGTTTTTGCCGAAGACAAATATGCCGGCAATGAGCTGGCGGTCGTGCGCGGGGCCGAGGGCCTCACGGGAGAGGTCATGCAGAAGATCGCCCGCGAATTCAATTTCTCGGAGACGACCTTCGTCCAGGGCGACCGGAGACGCCGGGGGGGGTACGCTGTCCGCATCTTCACACCCGCAGCTGAGCTTCCCTTCGCCGGACACCCGACCCTCGGCACCGCATTCGTCATCCAGCAGGACCTGATCAAAGAGCCCGTGCAAGAAGTCGTCCTCAACCTGAAGGTCGGGGCCATCCCGGTCACTTTCGGCTATCGCGGCAGGAAGCCCGACGTCCTTTGGATGAAGCAAATCCAGCCTCAGTTCGGGAGGTTCCTGGAGGGCCGCGGTGTGGCCGCTGTATTAGGATTGGAGCCGGATGACCTGGACCCGAGGTTCCCGGTCCAGGAGGTCTCGACGGGCATCCCCTTTGTCATCGTTCCCGTCAAAACGCTGGAGGCGGTAAAAGGGAGCGTTTTGAGGGCGGACATGCTGGCCGGGCCGGCGGCCGGATGCCAGGCGTTCCTCCTTTTCACGCCCCAGGCCGAGCGCCCGGGGAATGACCTCCACGCCCGGGTGTTCGCCCATGGCTACGGCGTGGTCGAAGACCCGGCCACGGGCAGCGCGAACGGCTGCCTGGCCGGATATCTGGTCCGCCATCGTTATTTCGGGGGGCCCCGGATCGATGTCCGCGTCGAGCAGGGCTACGAGATGGGACGGCCGTCGCTGCTCCTTCTCAGGGCCGCTGGGAAGGCGGGGAAGATCGAGGTGCTCGTCGGCGGCCGGGTGATCCTGGTAGCCCGGGGGAGGCTTGTCTAGAGGATCGCGGAGCCTAAAGCTTACTATTCCTATAGAATTATTGTGATCAAGCCGTTAAGAGAGTATAATGAATTGTCTGAGAAGGCGCTTTTTGGAGCCTTCATTCAACCTGCGGGAATGAGCCCACTATGATCAACGACCTGGCGGTGATGATCGCCGGCAAGGCCGGGGACGGCGTCCTCTTCACGGGCAATGTCCTGGCCAAGCTGCTCAAGCGTCACGGCTGGGAGATTGTCACCTCCCGCGATTTTCCCTCCAACATCCGGGGCGAGTCCACCTGTTATACCGTCCGGGCCTCCCTGGATAAGATCTACGGGCTGAGCGACCAGGTGAATATCCTGCTGGCCTTTGACTGCGAGGCCATCCTGGCCCATCTTCCCGAGATCGCCCCGAACGGGATCGTCTTATGCGATGGTCAAGGCTTGATGGCCCCGCCTCCAGAGAAGGCGAGGGACAAGACCTTTCACCGATTCTATCTGCGCGCCCTGGCCCGCGAGCAATTCGGGCAGGAGATCTTCAAGAACGTCATCGCCCTCGGCGGGCTGAGCTATGTGCTCGACCTCGATCCCTCATTTCTTGAGGGGATCATCTCCGAGATGTTCCTCAAACGCAAGGGAGAAGAAGTCGTCCGGAAAAATATCCAGGCCGCACGTTTCGGCTACAAGAAGGCCAAGGAGATCACCGCCGAGACGGAACGGCATCCCCTGACCAAAAGAGGGGACGAGGGCCGGATCCTCATCTCCGGCGACGAGGCCATCGGATTGGGCGCCTTGGCGGCCGGCTGCCGGTTTTTCGCCGCCTATCCCATCTGCCCGGCCACTGAGGTCTGGCAGTGGCTTGTCCATTACCTGCCGGATTTCGGCGGGGTGACGGTCCAGACGGAGGACGAACTGGCGGCTCTCAACATGACGCTCGGAGCTTCCTTCGCCGGGGCGAGGGCGATGACCGCGACCTCGGGGCCGGGCGCTTCACTCATGATGGAAGCGTTCAGCCTGGCCGGGATGGCCGAGATCCCTGCCGTCATCGCCCATGTCCAGCGTCTGGGCCCGGCTACCGGGATGCCGACCAAGAGCCAGCAGGAAGATGTCCTCCAGTGGATCTTCGGTTCCCACGGCGAGTTCCCCCGTATCGTCCTGGCCCCGGGGACAGTCAGCGAGTGCTTCGACCTGACGGTCGGGGCGTTCAACCTGGCGGACAAGTATCAGTGCCCCGTTATCGTTCTCACCGAGCTCGATATGGGCCAGAACTTCCGGACGGCTCGGGCCTTTGATTTTGCCGCAGTCAAGGTTGACCGTGGAAGGCTTCTCGGCCCGGACGAGCTCCGGAATGCCTTAGATTTTAAGAGGTACGAAATGACGGTGGACGGGGTCTCTCCCCGGTCCCTCCCGTCTTACAAAAACGGGGTCCATCTGGCTGAAAGCCTGGAGCACAATGAAAAAGGCTACAGGGACGAGGACCCCTTGAACCGCCGCCGGATGATGGAAAAACGGATGCGCAAGCTGGAGCAGGCGACTCCGGACCTTTTCCCTCCTCAAACCTGGGGATCCCAGAAGGCCGAGGTTGGCTTCATCGGGTTCGGGTCGACGCTCGGCGCGGTCCTCGAGGCTATGGAACGGCTGAGAGCGGAGAGCATTCCTTCCCGCTTCCTCCAGCTCCGGACCCTTTGGCCATTCCCGGCCGGCGAGGTCAGGCAGTTCTTGGCTGAGAGCCGGGAGATCTTTGTCGTCGAACACAACTTCTCGGGACAGCTGGCCACTTTGATCAAGAGTCAGATCAGCCCCTGCGGCGAGCTCAAGAGCATCCTCAACTACTCCACTCTTCCGTTCACTCCCCGGGAAATCGTCGATCCCGTCCTGAGGTCGCGCCGATGAAAACCAAGGAATCGTACCACCTGCAGAACCCCACCTGGTGCAAAGGGTGCGGCCTGTTCGGCATATTCGACGCGCTCAAGAGGGCGGCAGCGGCTCTCGAGATCGAGCCTGAAGACATGGTCATCGTCACCGGGATCGGCTGTCACGGCCGGCTCAATAACTACTTCAACGCTTACGGCTTCCATGGACTCCACGGCCGCGCCATGCCGGTGGCTACGGGGATCAAGCTGGTTAATCCCCGCCTCCAGGTCGTGGCCGTGAGCGGTGATGGAGATGCCTACTCCATAGGTCTTGGTCACTTCGTGCACGCTCTTCGCAAGAATGTCGGCCTGACCTACATCGTCTCCGACAACCGCGTCTATGCTCTGACCCAGGGGCAGGTGTCGCCGACCACGGAGTTCGGGACGGTGACGCTTTCGACCCCTTTGGGGTCTAAGGATTTCCCGATCGATGGGCCGTCGCTCGCCCTGGCTGCCGGAGGAACCTACATCGCTCGGGGATTTTCCGGAGAGGTCGCCCTCCTGGCCTCGCTCATTGAGAGGGGGATGAGGCACGACGGCTTCGCCCTGATCGATATCCTCAGCCCCTGCGTCACGCACAACAAGGTGAATTCCTACGATTGGTACAGGCAGCATATCGTCCATGTCGAGGAAATCCCCGGATACAGCCCGAAGGACAAGGCGAAAGCGTGGGACGCCTTGAACGACCCGGAGAAAATCGCCGTCGGCTTGATCTACGAGGAGGATAAGCCCTCTTTTGAGGGACTCGTTCTGCCCGACCGGGATAAGCCGGTCGCCGCGCTCGACCTCAAGGTCGACATCCCGCGCCTGGATAAGATCATAGATACGTTCCGTTGAGATAGGGTTCGTGGTACAATTGGCGGAAAGGAGTCTTTTGCCATGAGAGAGAAAGTCGAAGCCGCCCTGAACAAAGTCCGGCCCGCCCTGATGGCCGACGGCGGAAATGTTGAGCTTGTGGATGTTACGGACGGAGTGGTCAAAGTCAGGCTCACGGGGGCCTGTGGCGGCTGTCCGATGTCCCAGATGACCCTGAAAATGGGGATCGAGCGGCACCTGAAAAAGGAAGTCCCTGAGGTCAAAGAAGTCATCGCCGTCTGAGCCGACGGTCTGATTTCCGGAGAGGGTCATGCGCCAGGTTTATCTCGATCATATCGCTGCCACGCCTCTGGACCCCCAGGTCCTCGAGGCCATGCTCCCTTTCCTGCGAGAAAAGTTCGGCAATCCCCAGAGCCTGCATTCGGCCGGGCAGGAGGCCCTCCAGGCCATCGAGGAGGCGCGCTCGCGTGTGGCCCTGCTGATAGGAGCCGGAGACTCTGAAGTTTTCTTCACGGCGAGCGGCTCGGAAGCCAACAATTTCGCTCTTAAAGGGATAGCCGCGGCCCGCCGGGACAAGGGCAACCACATCGTCCTTTCCGCCATCGAACACCAATCTGTCCTCTATTCAGCCAAAAGCCTGGAGAAATCCGGGTTTTCCACGACCCTGGTTCCGGTCGACAAAACCGGTTCCGTCGACCCGGATGCCGTGCGTCAGGCCATCCGGAAAGAGACGGTGCTCGTTTCCGTTATCCTGGCCTCGAGCGAGGTGGGTACGATCGAGCCGCTGGCCGAGATCGCCCGGGTCTGCCGAGCGGCCGGCGTTCCGCTCCACACAGACGCGGTGGCCGCAGTCGGCAATATCCCGGTGGACGTCAGAGAGCTCGGCGTGGACGCGCTGAGCCTGGCCGCCGACCAGTTCTATGGTCCGAAGGGAAGCGGCGCGCTCTTCGTCAAGAAGGGGCTGCGCATCCTCCCGATCATCGATGGCGGGATCCAGGAAGGCGGGCGCCGCGCGGGCACTGAAAACGTCGCCGGGATTGTCGGGATGGGCAAAGCCGCCGAGCTCGCCCGAGCGAGCCTGGCCGAACGGCAGAACAAGATGAAGGCCCTCCGCGACCGGCTGATCGACCGTTTTCCCCAGAAAGTGGAGCGGGTCTATCTCACGGGACACCGCGACCGGCGCTTGCCCCACCAGGCCAGCTTCTGCGTCGAGTTCATCGAGGGTGAGGGAATGCTCCTCAACCTGGACATGAAAGGGATTTCCGTCTCCAGCGGCTCGGCTTGCACGTCGCGGGCGCTCAAGGCCTCGCACGTTCTCTTGGCCATGGGCATCGACCATGCGTTGGCCCAAGGCTCGCTTGTCTTCGGCCTGCTGGAGAGTACGGGAGCCGAGGACATCGATTATCTTCTGGACGTCCTTCCGCCCATCATCGACCGGCTGCGGAAGATGTCCCCTCTTTACACGAAATTCCTGGAGGAGAGCCAGAAATGATCTACACCGATAAAGTCATGGACCATTTTCAGAACCCAAGGAACGTCGGGGTGATAAAGGATGCCGACGGTGTCGGGCAGGTCGGGAACCCGGTCTGCGGCGATATGATGACCTTCTATGTCAAGGTCAAAGACAACAGGCTGGCCGATATCAAGTTCCAGACGTTTGGCTGTGGAGCCGCCATCGCCGTCTCCAGCATCGTCAGCGAGATCGCCATGGGCAGGACCCTGGATGAGGCCATGCAGATCACCAACGAGATCGTGGCTGAACAGCTCGGCGGCCTGCCCAAGAATAAGCTGCATTGTTCAAACTTGGGCGCCGATGCGTTGCACGCCGCGATCGAGGATTACCGGAAGAAACAGGCCGCCGAAAAGACGTCGGCCCCTCCTGAAGCCGAGAAATGCTCTTGCCCCTATTGCGACGGTCCCGTCGAGGGTTTGGAGGGAGCCTGCACCTCCTGCCATATCGAACTGGAGGAGTGTCCGCACTGCCACGGACTGACCAAGAAGGGCGAAGAGAAATGCACCCAGTGTGGGGCCGATCTCGAGACGGTATAAGCACGGGTTCGTCGGCCCCAGCTGAGCGTCCTTCCCTGATCGGCCTGTCTATGACCTGAGGAGAGCATGAAGTCAGACGCGACTCTGGACTGCTTCGGCCTCCTCTGCCCGATGCCTATCATCCAGACTGCCAAGAAGATCAAGGAGCTGCGCATCGGCGAAGTCCTCGAGATCGTCTCTACGGATGAGGGGATCAGAGCGGACATGCCCGCCTGGTGCAAAATGACCGGCCAGGAGTATCTCGGGCTGGAAAAAGACGGCGATGTCTATCGCGTCTACGTCCGGAAGCTCAAGGACTAGAGGTCCCGGGAGAGCGGTTGAACAAGGAAGAGATCCTCACCAGGATCGCCGAGCTCCGCAAGGGGCGGAAGGCGGTCATCATCGCCCACAACTATCAGATCGGCGAGGTCCAAGACATCGCCGATTACACCGGCGACTCGCTGGGGCTGAGCCAGGAGGCCGCCCGGAGCGCGGCGGAGGTCATCGTCTTCTGCGGCGTGCATTTCATGGCCGAGACGGCCGCCATCCTGTCCCCCCAAAAGACCGTCCTGCTGCCGGACCTTCATGCGGGCTGTCCGATGGCCGACACGATTTCCGCCCAGGAGCTCCGGGAATGGAAAGCGCGTTACCCCGGCCGCAAAGTCGTCAGCTATATCAATACGACGGCTGAGGTCAAGGCCGAGTCCGATATCTGCTGCACTTCTTCTAACGCCGTCAAGGTCGTGAATTCGCTTCCCGACGAGGAGGTCCTTTTTGTGCCGGACAAAAACCTGGCCGCCTACGTCGCCCGCCAGACAAGGAAAAGGATCATCGCCTGGGACGGCTACTGCTATGTCCACAACCAGATCCTGGCCGCGGATGTCCTGGCCAAAAAGAGGGCCCATCCGGAGGCCGAGGTTTGGGTCCATCCCGAATGCCGACCCGAAGTCATCGACCTGGCCGACAAGGTCATCTCCACGGGCAAGATGGTAAAGGCGGCCCAAGAGACATCAGCCGAAGAGGTCCTGATCGGAACCGAGGCCGGGATCCTTCACCGGCTGCGCAAGGAGAATCCGCGGACGGCCTTCCTCCCCGTCAAGGACCTGGCCTTCTGTTCGAACATGAAAAAGATCACCCTCATCAAGGTCTGGATGGCCCTGGAGGAGATGAAATACCGCATCGAGGTCCCCGCCGCCGTAAGCCAGAGGGCGCGGGGCGCCATCGAGAAAATGATCCAAATCTAAGGAGGTCCTGATGAAAAAGATGACCGAAGAGAACGTCAAGGGCGCTTTTGCCGGCGAAAGCCAGGCCCACATGAAGTACATGGCCTTCGCCGATACGGCGGAGAAGGAAAAGCTCGCCAACATCGCCCGACTGTTCCGCGCGGCCAGCTTCTCCGAGCAGATGCACGCGTTCAACCACCTGCGGACTCTCAGCGGAATCAAGAAGACGGCCGAGAACCTGCAGGGGGCTATGGACGGCGAAATTTTCGAGGTGATCGAGATGTACCCGGCTTACGTCAAGGTGGGCGAGGACCAGGAAGAGAAGATGGCCGTTACGTACTTCAACTATGCCCTGGCGGCCGAAAAAGTCCACGCCGGACTATATAAAAGGGCCAAGGAATCCGCCGATGCTGGCAAGGATCTCGGCTATTTTCCGATCCATGTCTGCGGCGTTTGCGGTTTCACGGTCGAAGGAGAAGCTCCTGACAAGTGCCCGGTCTGCGGCTCTCCCAAAGAGAAGTTCGTCAAGTTCTAGGGCGAACCCCGGACGAATGCGAGGAAAACCATGCCCCTGAACGCCAAGTTGCAGCCTTATGAGGTTTTGGCGGTCGCCATCCGGTCGGAAATCGAGGCGGCCGATTTTTATGGGGGAATCCTGGAGAAGGTCAAGAACATTCTCCTGCAGCAGAAGCTGAAATTCCTGGCCATGGAGGAGAAGAAACATCGCCAGGTCCTGGAGAGGCTTCATGCCCAGCGCTTTCCCGGGGTTGAGCTCAAGATCCCGGAAACGCCGGCCAGTCCGATGACCGCGCCCGGTTGGAGCGAGAAAGCCACGGTCCTCGACCTGTTCAAGATCGCGCTTGAGGCGGAGAAACAGGCTGAACAATTCTATCGGGACGCCCGGAGTGCCATGGCCGATGCCGGCAGCCGGAAGATACTCGAGTATCTCAGCCGGGTCGAGCGAAGCCACTATTTCTTGATCAGGTCCGAGATCGACCTGCTCGGCCGGTTCCCCGACTATTATGATGTCGAGGACTTCCATCTGGGCCAGGACCTTTTTCACATCGGCCCTTGAGGACTTTTTCTAATTCTGATGATTAGCAAATGGGTCCTGTCACGGCGCGTTCCCGTCCGTCCTCGCCTAAGACCCGCCCACCCGCCACCATTGGCTGCGGGCGGGCGGGAACTGGCGCCGCGCCACCCATTTGCAGCGTGACCTTAATTTTTGGACTTAGATAAAATGGTGTCTGAATATGGAGCCTGCTAAAGAACGGATCGGCAAGATCATCCGCATTCTCCGCCGCGAATATCCGGACAGCCATACGGCGCTGGGATTCGAATCGCCCCTCCAGATCCTGGTGGCCACTATCCTGGCGGCTCAGTGCACGGACCAAAAGGTCAACCAGATAACGCCGGCCCTCTTCCGGAAATATCCGACGGCGGAGGCCTTTGCAGCGGCCGACCGGGCGGAGCTCGAGGCGGTGATTCGGCCGACGGGTTTTTTCCGCAACAAGGCAAAGAGCATCATCGGCGCGACCCGCAAGATCGTCGAGGAATTCGGGGGCCGGGTGCCGGCGAACATGGCCGACCTGGTTACCCTTCCCGGAGTCGCCCGCAAGACCGCGAACATCGTGCTGTCCTCGGGTTACGGCATTGCGGAGGGGATCGCCGTCGACACCCACGTCAAGCGGCTCTCCGGCCGCCTCGGGCTGAGCCGGCAGCTTGACCCGGAGAAGATCGAAAAGGACCTGCTGAACCTGGTCCCCAAAAAGGACTGGCTGGATTTTAACTACATGCTGGTCAACCACGGCCGGAAAATCTGCCAGGCCCGGAAGCCGCGCTGCCCGGAGTGTGTTCTTCAGAAACTGTGCCCCTCGGCGGCGAAATTCTTCCCCGAACTCAAAAGGTAAGATAGGCGGAGCCTGAACGGATCTCCGAATTCGGTACCCCTCCGCCTCCTTTCCTGCTATAATTCTTGGGAAAGCCTGGCTTTTCGGGGCAAGGAGCGGAAGATGGTCCGAGAGGCGATGCTCTGGCGCGGTTTGGAGGAGGGGAGGGTCGAGTGCTCCCTCTGCGCCCATCGCTGTCTTATCGCGCCGGCCAAGTTGGGCGTCTGCGGTGTCCGTGAAAACCGTCAGGGAAAACTGGTCACCCATGTCTACGGTGAGGTCATCGCCGCTCACATCGACCCGATCGAGAAGAAACCCCTCTATCATTTTTTGCCCGGGACGACCTCACTCTCCATCGCCACCGTAGGCTGCAACTTCCGCTGTCCCTTCTGTCAGAACTGGCAGATCTCGCAGGCCGCTAAGAAGGGAAAAGGAGCTGGCGACGGCCAGGCGCTCTCTCCGGAGGAGATCGTTCAGACGGCCAAGAAGCGCGGCTGCCGGAGCATTTCCTATACGTACACTGAGCCGACGATCTTTTTTGAATATGCCTTTGACACCGCTAAGCTCGCCCGGTCAGCCGGTCTGGCCAATGTTTTTGTGACTAATGGGTACATGACGGCCGAGGCGCTGAAGGTGATCCAGCCCTACCTCGACGCAGCCAACGTGGATCTCAAGGCTTTTAAGGACGAGACCTATAAGAAAGTCTGCGGCGCCCGGCTCGAGCCGGTCCTCGATTCCATTCGGCTGATGCACGAGCTCGGGATCTGGGTCGAGGTGACGACACTCATCGTCCCGGGAATGAACGACGGCGATGAAGAGCTGGCCGCCAGCGCCCGTTTCATTTCCTCTGTCAACCCCGAGATTCCCTGGCATATCAGCCGGTTCCATCCGGACTACAAGGTCACCCAGACGCCGGCGACGCCGGTCGAAAAACTGCGCCGAGCCGCCGCCCTGGCCAAGGAGGCCGGGCTGAAGTTCATCTATATCGGCAATGTCTGGGGGGAGTCGGAGGCGACCGCCTGCCCGCGGTGCGGGAAAGTCCTGATCCGTCGGAGAGGCTTCTCCGTCGAAGAGAACACCGCCAGCGGCGGCCGATGCCCTTCCTGTGGCGACCCTATCGCCGGAGTGTTCTGAGTTGACGGACCTTGGCCTGATCACTGACCTCTACGAGCTGACCATGGCGGCTTGCTACTACGACCACGACATGTCCGAACGGGCAGTCTTCAGCCTCTTTGTCAGGGATTATCCGCCCCGGCGCCGCTATTTCGTTGCCGCCGGTCTCGAGGACGCCCTCCGTTATCTCCGCGAGCTGAGGTTCACCCCCGGCGATCTGGAATACCTGGACAGCCTGCGGCTCTTTAAGAAGGATTTCCTCGACCACCTGGGAAACTTCCGGTTCAGCGGCGACGTTCAGGCCATCCCCGAGGGCCGTCTCTTCTTTGTCCATGAACCCCTGATCGAAGTTGAGGCGCCTCTCATCGAGGCTCAGCTTGTCGAGACTTTCCTCATCAATGCCCTCAACTTGCAGACGATGATCGCCACCAAAGCCTCCCGTTGTTTCCAGGCTGCCGGAGAGCGGAAGCTCGTCGATTTTTCCCTGCGCCGGGACCAGGGGACCGAAGCCGGGCTCAAGGTCGCCCGGGCCAGCTACATCGGCGGCTTTGTCGGCACGAGCAACGTCCTGGCCGGCAAGACTTTCGGTCTTCCGGTCTTCGGAACCATGGCCCATTCGTTTATCACCAGCTTTGACCGCGAGATCGAGGCTTTCCGGGCGTTCGCCAGGACATTTCCTCACAATACCGTGCTTCTCGTGGATACCTACGATACGGTCAGCGGTGCCTTGAAGGCGGCCCGGGTCGGCAAGGAGATGGCCGAGAGGGGAGAGAGGCTGAGGGGCGTCCGGCTGGACAGCGGCGATATTGCCGGCTTGAGCAAAAAAGTCCGGAAGGCGCTGGTTCAAGCGGGGATCGGCGAGGCCACGATATTCGCCAGCGGGGGGCTGGATGAAGACGGCATCCGTCGCCTCCTCCGCCGCGGTGGCGATGTCGACGGCTTCGGGGTCGGTACCAAGCTCGGTGTTTCGGCTGATGCGCCCTGCATCGATATCGCCTATAAGATGGTCGAATATGCGCAGCGTCCGGCGCTAAAGCTCAGCCCCGGCAAGGCGACCTGGGCAGGGAAGAAACAGGTCTTTCGGCTGTCCATGCCGCCCGGCAAGCTGAAAAAAGACCTCATCGGGCTGCGCGATGACCGGCTTCCGGGAGAACCCCTGCTCCAGAAAGTTATGAGTCGCGGGAAGATCGTGTCCAGGATGCCTTCGCTCCCCGAGATCAGGAAGAGGTTCCTGGACGAATTCACGAAGCTCGACGAGAGATACAGAGCCATCGAGGGACGCGGCCCCTTTTTCCCCGTGAGGTTCTCGCCCCGCCTCCGCGCCCTCCAAGCCAAGACTGTTCGCGGCGTCAGGCACCGGGAGTTCGAGGAGAGCTGATCAAAGGCCGGCGATCCAATCCTCCATTGCCTGGATATGGAGTCTGATGAGCTCATCCGGGTTTTCGGGTTTCTCTGATTTCTGGCGACGGCCGTAAGCAGCGACGCCGGCATCGATGTCGAGCCAGGGAGAGAGGAGGCCACCGGGGGCGAAAGCTCCGCGTCTGTTTTCCTCCGGGTCGGCTGCCTGGAGACAGGGCAGCCTCTCTCTTATCCTCTTATAGATAGCCGAGTAAACCTGATCGTACTGGAAATAGGCCCCTGCGCCCTGAGACTCCAAGTATGAGCCCACCGTCCCGTCCGTATCGACGAGACCGAGACAATCGGGGTGGAGCGGCATGATGCCGAGCTTGTCGCTGTCCTGCCCATGTCCCAGCTGACCGAGAGGAAAGAGGCGGCAGACGAGCGGCCTGTCAGGATGGACGCCGCAACCGCGGGAATTGAGAAAGATACAGCTCCCGTCCGGTTTATTGCGAAGGACGGTTGCCCCTTCTTCCGCGTATGTCCGGTAGAGCTCGGTTGTGGAGATCTTAAGGGACCTGGCCAGACGAAGGGCCTCATACGGGCCGAGCCGGATCGCTTTGTTGGAGCAGCAAACGCTGCAAACTTGGCATTTGAAAGAAAAAGGGCTGTCCCTTTTCAAGTTGAAAACGAGAGCGGTGGCAGGCCCGGCTTGGTCCACTTCAGTTTTGAGCGGAGCCGAATCGTATGATAAACGAGGCCGGTTGTCAATCGAGGAGTCGCAACTGCGGGCCATTCGATCCGGCTCGCGCCTTTGGCGATAGGTTCGCTTCAGCGGGAATTTCTGCTAAAATAAAAAGAGAGTGGAGAAGAAAGGGATGTCCGAGAGGTTCCGGTTCCTCGATCATACTTCCGACGCCAAGTTCCAGGCCTATGGCCGCACCCTTGAGGAAGCTTTTGCCAATGCCGCTCTGGCCACGGTTTCTCTGATGTGGGACCCGGCCGCGGTGGAGAAGATGCTGGACCACCCGGTGGCCGTCCAGGGCAGGGACTTGGAACAGCTGCTCGTCCGGTTCCTGGGCGAGGTCATCTATCTGTTCGAAACCCGGTCGCTCTTTGTGGCCGCCGTGGATGACCTGAAGATCGAAAAAGCCGCTGAGGGCTTCCGCCTCAGGGCCGTCTTCAGGGGCGATGACCGGCCGGCGAGGTATGCGATTTTCGGCCACGTCAAGGCCGTCACCTATAATGAGATGAGGATCGATCAGGGTTGCCCCGTGACCGTCCAGGTCGTGGTCGATGTCTGAGAGGTAGCTGATGGAACTCCGAAAAATTACCGACTTGATCTGGGAGATCCCGAAGCAGGCGGACATGAGGGTACCGGCGATCGTCTATGCTTCGTCTCGGCTTCTCGAAAGCGTCAAGAAGGACCTGACGCTCCAGCAAGCCCGGAATGTCGCCTGCCTGCCGGGCATCCAACGGATGTCCTATGTCATGCCGGACGGCCACCAGGGCTACGGTTTCCCCATCGGGGGAGTGGCGGCCTTCGATATGGATGAGGGCATTATCTCCCCCGGAGGCGTCGGCTACGATATCAACTGCGGGGTCCGGCTGCTGCGGACGGATTTCAACGAACAGGACATCGCCGCCAGACGAAAAGAGCTTCTGGCGGAGATCTTCAAGGAAGTGCCGGCAGGAGTCGGAAAAGGCGGCATCACCAGGCTCAGCCGGAGCGTCCTCAAAGACATCTTGACGAGAGGAGCCGAGTGGGCCGTCGAGAACGGATACGGGACAAGGGACGATCTTCTCATGACCGAGGAAGGGGGCCGGATGATCGAGGCCGACCCGGCCCATGTCTCCGACCGCGCCTTGGAACGGGGCATCCCTCAGCTCGGGACGCTGGGCGCTGGGAACCACTTCCTGGAAATCCAGAAGGTCTCTCATGTCTATGACCAAGACTTGGCCCGGGTTTTCGGCCTTTCCGGGGTCGGTCAGGTCATGGTCATGATCCACTGCGGCAGCCGCGGCCTGGGACATCAGGTGGCCTCGGACTACATCGAGCTGATGGAGAACAAGCTCGGGACCAAGGGACTGCCCGACCGGGAGCTCATCCATGCGCCCATCCGCTCGCCGCTGGGCCAACAGTATTATCGGTCCATGTGCGCGGCGGTGAACTACGCCTTCGCCAACCGCCAGCTCATCGCTCACTGGGTTCGTGATGTTTTCGCCAAGGTTATGGGAAGCGCCAAGGGGATGCGCCAGGTGTACGATGTCTGCCACAATGTGGCCAAATTCGAGAAACACACGATCGCCGGAGAAGCGCGCGAAGTCTGCGTCCACCGCAAAGGGGCGACCCGGAGCTTCGGCCCGGGGAGGCGGGAAATACCCGAAGCCTACAGGGCGAAAGGCCAGCCCGTCATCATCCCCGGAAGCATGGGGACGGCTTCGTATCTCCTCGTCGGGACAGCTGGGGCCGAGGAGTTGAGCTTCAGCTCTACGGCGCATGGGGCCGGACGCGTCATGTCCCGGCACGAAGCGCTGCGCCGCTTCCGGGGTGAGCAGATCCGGGACGAGCTCCAGAAAAAAGGGATCGAGCTCCGGTCCGCCAGCTGGAAGGGGGTGGCCGAAGAAGCCGCGGCGGCCTACAAGGATGTGGACGAAGTCGTCAGGGTCTCCCATGAGGTCGGGATCGGCTGCTTGGTGGCCAGGGTCGTTCCCGTCGGAGTGATGAAGGGCTAAAAAAGATCAGGTGATGACCTTGTCGATATCCTTTTCGGCATAATCCTCAAACTGCAGAGCCAAGATATATTCGCCCCGCCACATGAGATAGTGGCTGTTCTCGACCTTGCTCAAGTACATCAGCATCTGCCTGTTGGTCGCCTGGACCTTCTTGGCCAGGGAAGCGTAGAACTCCCGGGCGGACTTCTCCGCGATCATCGCCTGGCTCAAGACATCGGCGAGGCTGGAGGACGGCTTGAGAGAGACCGCTGGGAGAAGTCGCTCATCGACGGACTTGGGGATCTCCGGCTTCTCTCCCCCCCACATCGAGGCGAAGAGGCGCAAGAGGATGTCCTTGTGCTTCTTTTCTTCGAGCGCCAAAAGACCGAACTTCTCCTTGAGAAGGGCATTTCTCACCCGGTCGGCCATCCTGGCATAGATTCTGTGGGCATCGATCTCGGCCCGGATAGCGTATCCCAGCAATTTCTTCACGGGCTGCTTAGCAAGGCTGACCATGATCATCTCCTTTCAAAGAACACAAGATACACCAATGGTTGAAAGAGTGCAAACCCTCTCCGGATCATGTTATCGGAGCTTCTTCTTGAGCTGTCCCAGGCTGAGACAGTTGAGGATGTCCTTCTTTTTCAGCCAGGCCCGGCGGGCGATCCCGACGCCGAAGCGCATCATCTTGAGTCCCCCGGAGGAGTGGGTATCTGTGCCGAGGGAGACGCAAACGCCGAGGTCTTGCGCTTTTTTGAGGTAGTGCTCATTGAGGTCCAGACGGTCATAATAGGAATTGAGCTCCAGGGCCTTGCCCATTCGAAGGGCCCCTTTGAGCACCGCTTCGAGGTCGACATCGTAGCCTTCGCGGCCCGAGATCAGCCGGCCGGAGGGGTGGCCGATGATATCGAGGTAAGGGTTCTCCATGGCCTTGAGCATCCGGGCGGTGACGTTCTTTTTGAACCCGGAATGGATCGAGGCCACGACCACGTCAAGCCTGGCGAGGATCTCATCGGGAAGGTCGAGAGAGCCGTCGGCCAGGATATCCACCTCTGTCCCCGTCAGCAGCTGGACGCCCTTCAACTTGCCATTGAGCTCCGTGATCTCCTTCATCTGACGGCGGACCCGGTCGGGCGTCAAGCCGCCGGCGTATTGGGCAGTTTGGCTATGGTCGCAGACGGCGAGGTAGCTGTAGCCTTCCCGCCGCGCCAGGTCAGCCAGTCCCGAGAGAGTGACATGACCGTCGCTCCAATCGGAATGGACATGAAGGTCGCCGCGAATATCTCCGTAGTCGATGATCTCGGGGAGCTTCCCCTTGAGGGCCAGCTCGATCTCGCCTCGGTCCTCGCGCATCTCCGGGGGAAACAGCGGAAGGCCCAGGGCGGCGTAGACTTCCGCCTCATCACGGCCGGCGATCCTTTTGGCTCCGCGAAAAACGCCGTACTCGGAGATCTTCAGGCCCCTGTCCTTGGCCATTCCGCGGAGCTTAATGCTGTGGGCCTTGGATCCCGTGAAGTACTGGAGGGCCGCCCCGAACTCCGAATCGTCGACGATCCGCAGGTCGACCTGTCTTTCTCCCGTATCAGAAGCAAACACCACCGAACCTTTGGTCGTTCCCGCGGCCAGAACCCTGGTCACTTTCGGATGGGAAGCGAAATAGTGAATGATCTCGGCCCCGTCTCGGCCGCTGGCCAGGATGTCGATGTCCCCGACGGTCTCTCTCATGCGGCGCAGCGACCCGGCGGGGGAGATCCGCTTGATCCCGGGAGCGAGCTTGAGGTAGTCGATGACCTCTTCGGCCAGAGTCAGAGCGATATAGATGGGGATGCGCTCCTGAGCTTTCTCATAGCTTTCGATCCCCTTGAGGATGCCGCCCACCCTCTTTTCGCCCATCCCCGGGAGCGCGGCCAGGGAGCCGTCCCTGATGGCCTTCTTTAGGTCCTCGAGGTCGCGGACTCCCAGCTTTTTATAGGCTAGCTGGACCGTCTTAGCGCCGAGGCCCCGGACCTCCAAGAGCTTGAGGAGGTTCTCCGGGATCCCCGAAAGCGCCTCCTCGTATTTTTTCATCTTCCCGGTTTTCAGATATTCCTCGATCTTGGCCGCGATGCCGCTGCCGATTCCCGGGACCGTCTCAAGCTTCCCTTCATCGGCCAGGGATTCGATGTCGTCGCCGAGGTCCTCCAGGACCGCAGCCGCCCGGCGATAGGCGAGGACCTTGAAGGCCATCTCGCCTTTGATCTCCAAGGCGTCGGCGATCCTGCTGAAGAGCGAAGCGATCTCTTTGTTCTTCATCTTGTTCTTCATCCGTCTCCGGGAAGGCGGGACCGTCTTCCTCCTTTATTCTATATCGGGTCTGCTTTTCAGACAATGCGGATGACCGGAGATCGAACGGGCGGTTTGCCAGCCGAGATTGCCCGGCGGGCGCCGTTATGCTAACTTCAAGGGAAAACGGCCAGGCTTGAGGAGCCATCGAGTGCGAAGGCGTTCATTCTTCCAGAAGTACCTGCTTCCCGGTTTTGTGTTCCAGGGTGTCCTGATCGCCGGCGGCTACGGAACGGGACGGGAGCTCGTCGAATACTTCATGAAATTCGGCGTGCTCGGCGGGATCCTGGGCATGTTCGGGGTGACGACCGTCCTGTGGGCTATGATTCTGGTCGTCACGTTCGAGCTCGCCCGGAAGTTCGGGACCTACGATTACCGGTCGCTGCTCCTGAGGGTGGAAGGTCCGCTCTGGATGGCCTTTGAAGCGTGTTATCTCGTCCTCATGGTCGTCGTCTTGGCCGTCGTCGGCTCAGCAGCCGGCGTCCTCCTTCGGGACAATTTCCGGATCCCCTATGTCTACGGCGTTATCCTCATGCTGGCGGCGATCGGGTTCCTCACCTTCAAGGGAGGACGCCTGCTCGAGAGGTTCCTTTTCTCCTGGTCGATATTGATCTATATCGTCTATGGACTCTTCCTGGCGGTGTCGATCTGGAGGTTCGGACCTCAAATGCGCAGCTCGCTGGCCGAGGGCTCGGTCCTTCCAGGATGGGCCATGGGAGGGTTCAAGTATGCCCTCTATAACATGGGCGTCATCCCCACGGTCCTGTTCTGCGTGGGCCGCATCGAGACGCGACGGGAGGCCGCGATATCGGGCTTCCTGGCCAGCGTCATCGGGATCCTGCCCGGGTTTTTGTTTTATCTCGCCGTCCTCGGTTTCTATCCCGCAGTGCTGAGCGAGGAGACACCGGCTTTCTTTGTCCTCCGGCAGACCGGTTCGCCTTGGCTCCTCGTGGCCTTCCTGGTCGTCCTCTTCGGGACGCTGATCCAGACGGGGACGGGGTTCATTCACGCTTTCAACCAGCGGATCCAATCGGCCCTGGAAGCCCGGGGAAAAAGATTTCCCGCCTGGCAGAGGCCGGTGATTGCGCTCGTTCTTCTGCTCTTGAGCCTCGGCATCTCGAGTTTCGGGTTGATCGCCCTGGTGGCCAAGGGATACGGCAGCCTCAGCTGGGGGATCTTCCTTTTCTATTTTGTCCCCTTGATGACCGTCGGCCTCGGCCGCATCCTGCGCCGGGATTGAGCCCTGTGGTGGGATACCCAGGATACCGGGGAAGCGGGCACGGTTGATATTTTGCCCGATGGCTCCTATATTAGGGCAGGCATGAAGGTTGTTCTCGCCGGATTCAACATCGACAAAGAGATCATCGATGACCTGAAGCGTCAATCTCCCGCGCGGGAAGATG
>Ga0153915_10000589_pt1 | contig 33661 bp, 34 predicted proteins | sample Opewatmetagenome_2_FD_107003 | JGI IMG/M metagenome (GOLD analysis project Ga0153915, IMG submission 107003) | Freshwater wetland microbial communities from Ohio, USA - Open water 3 Core 3 Depth 3 metaG | ecosystem: Environmental > Aquatic > Freshwater > Wetlands | place: USA: Ohio, Lake Erie... | reverse complement strand
GATTCATTATTTTTTACCATATCTGGCGCTTGGTTCAGCTACGCTGAGCGATTTCTGAGTTCTTCCTATTTTCAGTTCAACTTCAACGGTGGCGCCCAAAACCCCGGCAACACGCCTTAACATGCTCAGGGAATGACCTTCATAGGACGGGGATTCCAGGCGGCTGATCTGCTGTTGGGTGGTGCCTGCCAATCGGGCGAGTTCTTTTTGGGATAAACCGGTCTCTTTCCTTAAGGCTGCCAGCTTGATGGCGATATCCCAGGCTTCGCCTGCCTGTTCAAAACGCGCAGCAAAGTCCTTGTCTTTCAATTGCTGATCAAGATATTTATCAAAGTTGGTTTTTCTTTTCATGTCCTATGCCTTACAGTCCAGTCATTTTTTCTGTCCGATGCAGCCTTCATGTCCCTTGCAGGAATGTCTTTTCCTTTATTCCTTATTCCATGAACAGCAATGATATGATGACCTTTCATAAAAAAATATAGTATCCTGGTATTAAGTTTGCCTACATGCCGCAGTTCAAAAAGGTCATTCCCTATGGATTTTGATAAGGGAGGTCTGTGATAAAGCCTGTTTCGTAATTTTGAAAGCCCCGCCATCACAGCCGCAAAATCATCGGGATCAGAGGCTTTGAGTTTATCTAAAAAATCCCGAACCGGGCATTGCCCTGCCGTGGTTTCATAAAATTCTATTGAGAACAGCATTATTTGTCAACACCAATATTGATGTAAAAAAAGAAGTGAAATAGGGCACCTCAAAATATCAATCCGCAAAGACGATGCGTCAAACCACTCCTGCTCGCCAATGCTTCCTTCATCACCCTGTCCCATTCCTTCCAGTCTCTTCAGCATCTCACCACCCCCGATATCCATTTTCGAGAAGGCGAACCACTTTTTACCCAGGTCTTTCAGTGATGCGCCGAATTACATTCAGCTTTCAGCGGTCAGTGATCAGCAGTCAGATAATTCATGAACTAAGAAAGGTGGTACCAAAAGCTGCTGTTGAGTCCTGCCTGTTTTCTAAACCCATCGAATTCGATGGGTTTAAAATTCGGATTGTTGAGGTGCTCCCATATCCCTAAAAATTCAATGGTATTCCTGTTCCTCAACCAGTTCTGGATAATATAATCAGTTCTTTCCCTTTCCTTATAACGTGCAATGTCGGTTAATGAGATAAAATCCTCCTGATCTCTGGAGATTATCGTTATCTCTCTTCCCTCCACATCGATCTTGCCGGTCATCCTTCAGCCCTCCCGTAAAATGGCTTATAAGGTGTTAATAGTGAATAGTGGAAGTGAAAGGGGTCTGCTCTTGATTCACTTTTTTATCCCTACTTGCTTTACTGTGTTGATAGTGATAGACAAAAAACCAATATCTATGCGCTCTTCCGAAAATCATTTCGGATCAGCGGGAATTGAATCATTCTGATAAGACTTAAACAGCAACCGTTCAATGGCAGAACAGTCGGTTGCAGGAAAAACAAGATTCGAAAAACTTGATATGTCTTCAGTTAGCCCTCCGGGGTCGCTGAAAATATGTGACAGCTATGCTGGAGAAAATACACCCGAGGTGTTTAAAAAATCAAGGATATTTTTATGAAGGCGTAGAAGCCACGGGACCCTCCTTCGTCCCAATGGGACTATGGCGGGCAGGCAGAGGACGGAGGACAGATATCAGAAATCAGCAGTTAGCAATCGGTTATTTACATCTTCTATATTTCCCCTTCGGTTCCTTGATCTCAAAACCTATTTGCTTTGGAGGTTTTTCGGGTGGATTTATGATGTATAAGATCGCCTAAAATATCTCCTCTAAACTCTCATCATGCTCTTCCAGCTTAGCTTCAATCTCGCTAATCTTCCGGGATATTAGCCCAGGAGAAATGGCAATTTTTCGAATTTGCACAAAGACCCGCATGATCGCGATATTGACCTCAATGGCACGCCTGCTGTTTAAGACCGACGAAAGCATGGAAACCCCTTGTTCGGTAAAGGCATAGGGCAATTTGCGCCTGCCTCCATGGCTTGATCTTGAAATGCCAGATTGGCATTTCAAGATGTTCCACTCTTCCCTTGAAAGTTGAAACATGAAATCATCAGGAAAGCGTTCGATATTTCGTTTTACAGCGCGATTCAAAGCCCCTGTTTCAACACCGTATAGTTCAGCAAGGTCTCAGTCGATCATGACCCTTTCACCGCGTATCATCATAATTTTGGTTCGAATCGATTCCAAAGAAACCAGCCTGCTGTTCTTCATGGCAATATCTCCATAAACCGGTAAAACAACTTATTGAATTAATAATCACGTGTATGGCATCAGGGGCGCAGGTTAAAAGATGAACCGCTTAATTATTTTTACGTCCCTGATTCCATTTTTTTTAAGTTTGCCGCTGACACTTTTCTGCACAGGGTTAATACCGATCGCCTGCTACACCCTGGTTGATAAGGGACTCAAGACGGTCCAAGTGTTCCGTTCTCAAAGTTATATCCTGTGACGCCCAGTTTTCCTCCAGGCGTTCAGTTCTCCGCGTCCCTGGTATCGCGGCGATGGAGACATCGCGCGACAGAACCCATGCCAATGCGACTTGAGCTGCTGTGGCTCCAATCTCCTTTGCAACTTCAGTTACATAATCGGCCAACCGGATATTCCTGGCGATTGCTTCCTCGGTAAATCGCGGATTCGTAAGCCTCCAGTCTCCGGGTTCAAGATCGCTTCGCGACCGGATTGCCCCGGATAAAAATCCCCGGCCAAGGGGGGCGTAAGCCACAAATCCGATGTTAAGCCGTTTAATTGTCGGCAGGATGTCGGCCTCAACGTCCCGCGACCACAGGGAATACTCGGTCTGGAGTGCACTGACGGGATGAACCTCGTAGGCGCGGGCGATAGTTTCCGGGTCTGCCTCGGACAGGCCGATATAGCGTACTTTCCCCGCCTTCACGAGCTCAGCCATAGCACCGACCGTTTCCTCGATCGGTGTTTCGGGGTCCACACGATGCTGATAGTAAAGATCGATGTGATCTGTCCTGAGGCGCTTCAAAGAGGCCTCGCAACAAGCCTTTACATAATCCGCACTTCCTTTAATACCCAGCCAGCTGCCGTCTTCGCCGCGGGAAACGCCGAATTTGGTTGCCAGGGTGATCTGGTCGCGACGCCCCTTGAGCGCCTTTGACAACAAGATTTCATTCGTAAACGGGCCATACATGTCTGACGTATCCCAGAACGTGCACCCGATCTCTGCTGCCCGATCGAGAACCAGAAGATTTTGAGCTTCTGAAGAAGAGCCATAAAATTCAGACATTCCCATGCAACCCAAACCGATTGCAGGCACACGAAGGCCTTGTGATCCGAGATTGACCTGTTTCATAACACTGATCTCCTTTTGCTTATCTTTTTAAAAGTTGCCCAGAGAAGAGTAAGAAGGGAACGTTGGTTCCAAAGCAACTTATTGAAATTTGCCATAAAGAAAAGATTTACAATGTTCTGTGAATCAATAAATTATATTAACTGGAGAATCTATAGGTCCCCCAGATTAATAACATTCGGTTAGAAATAAGACATGAATATGGGCATAATCAGACAGTTGAGTTATTGTGTCAAGGAAAAAGATTGCGGGCAGCGATCAGAATTCATCTGTCAATAATCAGCATGGGATAGAAAAAAACTGAATGCGGATGATCTTCATGAGATACCTGTTATATATCAAAACTTCATGAACATCAGCCGGTGGTTTTGTTTCGACATTCTAATCGTAAAAAGAATTCTATGTCTCAAAAGTTTAGACTAACGATAAAAAATTTGCCGTATAGATTAAAGTATTCCGCTATGATGCTGCCTCTGGTGATACCGCATGGAAAATTCAATTTAATGAAAGGTGAAAATATTTGGTTTGGCGTGAAAAGGATAAATGATTTTTTGATTGCAAGTCATTCCATATAGCGGGCGGTCTTGGGTTCGCGGCCGAGGTGATATTCCCTGTGCAATCTGAGCACCGGTCTTATCTCTGAAAGGATTTTATCGTCGGCTGCCGGTTGTTCAAAAATCGAAGGGGATGGGGAATATAACATCTTAATAAATCTGACTGTCTCAGGGCTCAATTTAGGAGAGAGCGCCGTTATCTGATGACATTTCATGCAGGCAATCCCGCCCTTCTCCGGTTTAAACACCGCTGTTCCTTCCCCGGTATACGCCCTCCCGCAACTGCAGCACCTTTCAAGGTTGATCTTGAATCCCCCCTGCGACATGGCTATAAACTCGAATGACTGAGGAATGAGATCGCGCATCTCACCTTTCTCCAAAAGATGTAAGGACTTTATCAAAATCTCAAAGATGCCCTTGTCCGGAAGTTCCCAGGGGAAGAGGATCTCTGTGAGTTCCACCATGTAAGCGGCCTTTGAAAGGATTGAGAAGTTGCTTCTCAGACCGGGGAATGCCTCTATGAGCTTTCCTGAGTGTAAGAAATGGAGGTCGCCGTTTCTGGCAGGGCTGTATTCAAGATTTACCAGGGAAAAGATATCAAGGCAGTTTACAAAACGCCTGCGGCTCCTGAGCGCCCCTTTGGCAACGCCTTTCAGCCGCCCCGCATCCGGTGTGAAAAAGGTTACAAGGAGATCCGATTCCCCGTATTCCTTGACGCGCGTAATGATTGCCTGTGAGCTGATATACTTCATGTGACGATTGGCCTAATTGAGACCGGATCTTATCCGGGGAATAAGACGTTTTTCACATTGTGTTAAAAAATAGTCATCGGTCATGCCGGCTATGAAATCACGCACAATTTCAGCATCGGGTGTGTTTTCCCTGTATTCAAGGGACATCCCTTTCAGATATTCGCCATATATCTCGGATTGTTCATTCTTCTTCCCCAGGTCATCAAGATATCTTTCAAAGAGGAGTTCGAACATCAATTCTATCTTTGGAGTCTGTTTCCAGGGAAGGTCCCCGGAATAGATAAATTTCCTGTTAAATTCTTTCAGTTTTTTAAGGGCATCCGCTACCTTTTCACTAAAACATATATAGGGCTTGTCAAGGCTGTTGCTTGCAAGGTCTTCGACGAGGGAATATACGATAGTGCCGTTGGTCTCCCCAAGGACGAGTCTGCATTCATCAGGGATATCATTTCGTTTAATGACTCCAAGTCTTATGGCGTCTTCAATATCCCGTCCGATATAGCTGATAGTATCCGCCATCCTGACCGTGCATCCTTCAAGGGTCATAGGCAATATATCTATTGAAGGATCATCGGCCTTTCCTTTTATCTCCAGATGAAATTTATTGAAATCCTTTTCCCTGTCAGGCCGCAAGGCCTGGCAATGAAGCTCGCCGTCATGACACAGTATCCCGTCAAGGACCTGGAGGGTCAGGTTCCACCCCTTGCCTTTTTTTTCAATCTTTTCCAGAAATCTTACACTCTGCAGATTATGCAGAAAATTGCTGAGGCCATGACGCATCGACAGCCTGGAAAGGAATTTTTCGCCGTCATGCCCAAAGGGGGCATGACCGATATCGTGGCCGAGGGATATCGCCTCTATAAGGTCTTCATTAAGTTTCAACAGGCGTCCGATAGTCCTTGATATCTTGGATACCAGCTGGACATGCAGCACCCTGTGGGTGATGTGGTCATTCTTAACAAGATAAAAGACCTGGGTCTTGTCGATATATCTGGAATAGGCCAGGGAATGAAGTATTCTGTCGGTATCAAGGGAAAAATTCTGTCTGTGTCCGGCGATAATATGCTCTTCCACTTTACCCCTTACGGCATCACGGCTAAGACATGCCCAGGGCGACAGCCTTTTCTCTTCTTCCTTGTCGAGTAGCGCTTTTATTGAATTCAGATCCCCGGCATTACTCAATTCTCCTTATCCTCCTTTCCGTCTTTTTTGATATAAACATTTTTAATCTCGTTAAAGACGGTTTTCCCTCTTCGTTTCAGGATTTCATTGGCCTTATCGGCAATAATCCTGGATTTCCTGTCAATAGCCTCCGCGTCGCTGATAGCGTTTCCATCCCTTCTTTCCTTCCATCTTAAAAGAAATCCTGTAAGTTTGATTTCCGTATCCCTGGCGATTTTTTTAATGTCGTCTTTTATGTTGTTATCCATATACCCCCTAATAGCGTTTCAGATTAAACCCTGTTACATGCAATGAATAAAAGGAAGTTTTAGAGACATTGTAGTTCTTCCCTCTAAGGAATGCAATATTTCTTGTCCTTCATAAGAAGGTTGTGAATGTTGTATGGGATATCTTCAATAGGTGATTTGAAATGATATATGGGAAGAATATGAAATTGAATAAAGTTTCATCTGTATTATCCGACAGGTATTGGAGGCCAGACAAGGGTCTCCAAACCTGATAATGATAATTTTATTATATTATGATTGTGGGTATTAATCATTCAAATCCAACCTATTTCACAAACATATACAAGAACGGGATTATTGCAGCAACAGTGATCATGGCGGTGAAGAAGGTTTCTTCGACATTCCCAAGCATGTCCTCAAGGTTGAAGTTGTGTTTCTTTTCCATATGATTCTCTCCTTTCATTATATTATGTGTTTGCTTATATAGTCGGCTGATTGGGCGCTAAGGTTACAAATTTTTTTAATATGCCTGGATGCTGCGATGCAAGGCATATGATAAATGGTGCGAGGTGCACGGCATAAGGCATACGGTGTAAGGCATGATGTATATGGCATGGCGGACTATTGCTTATAAGCAATCTGGCTTTGACTGAATATCTTGCACCATAAACCGTGTGCCGCACGCCATATACCATTCATTGATACCAACGTGAGTCTATCTCAAAATTATATAAAAGAACGTTACTATAATGGCCAGGACCATTAGAATTCCTATTAAGTATCTTTCAATCTTTTTTAACAAAGTCTCATCTAAGGAATTATGACGGATATTAAATGTCGTTTTCCTCATGTTAATCCCTCCTTTGTGAAAACATCTTCGCAATAAGGCGGATGCGTATGACCTGCATGTTATAAAGATTTTGATCAATCTTTTAGAGAAATCACTTGAACATGGATCAGGAAGGAATAAGATTAAAGAGAAAATGGACTAAGGCTACATAAAGAAGGATGACAATCTCAAAATATCATGGCTGTAATATGCAGGGTTTTATTTATCTAGTATTATATCATGTCTTATTGCCGTTGTCATCTTTGGCAATATGCGTCGTGCCCGGTTTCGGGTATGCGGTCTGACCGGGGGTGTAACCTGTTTTATCGGAGTAAAAGGGCATGGAGAGATCATACTTGTCTCCGGAAAGAACTGCGTTGATAGGATATGGCGCGTTTTTCTGGAACACCTTCAGCATAGGCGCGTTATCTGCGAGCACTGTAGCATTGAAGCCTTCCAGGCCGTTTTCCTTGGCGATCTTAAGAAGCATAAGATAGAGATAAGAACCTAATCCTATCCTGCGGTATTTTTCATCAACTGCGAATGCAACGTCAGCAAAGGACCTGTCAGGCCATCTGATATAACGCGCCTCTGCAATGATGCGTTCATCATGAGGCTCTCCCACAATTGCTACAATAGAGATAATATGACGATGGTCAACAGCGACATATTCCTGCATCTCTTCGTGAGGCATTGCATCAATGGGGGCGAAATATCTCAGATATTTTGATTCATCCGACAACCGGTAAAAGAATCGCCTCATTTCATCCACATCCGACGGCTTGATTGCCCTGAATTGCACATTCAAATCGTCCTTAAAGAGCTTGGAATGTGTCAGATGATCAGGATACAATCTGCCGGAATCCTCAAAATAGACCTGACTGGGATAGAGTATATGGGCCTCTTTGGCCTGGCGGACCAGCTCGGCGCGGTCATCGGGGTGCGCGATGTCTATCAGGGCAAATGCCCTCTCCCTTATAGTTCTTCCTTTAAGTGATGTAATGCCGTATTCCGTTACGACAAGATCAAGGGATTCTTTCACAATGGAAAAATGATTCGGACGATCATAAACCGAGAGGATGATATTGGACTGTTGAGTCAGATTCCGGCTTGGAAGCGCAAAAATAATGCGCCCTCCGTTGGAAAAAGTAGCCCCCCTTAAAAATTCAAGGGCCTCGGCAGGACCTGCGCTTATAAAACCCTTCCCGCCATGGAACGATACCTCTCCTGTCAAGTCCACCTTTCGAGCAGGCAGGACACAGATGAAATTGTCATTCGTAAGGATCTTCGTTGGATCGGCAACCACATCAATCGCCTGGAACTCAATAATAGGATTATTATCAAGCCACTTCACCAGTTCCTCTGATCCTACCGCATAGGAGACAAGACACTTGTTTTGATAAATGGATTTACGTTTATTTGAAACAGCGCCGCTTTTTACAAGGTACATGACGGCATCAGTTACGAATGGTGAATGTATCCCAAGATCATGTTTTTTAACAAGATGCTTGCTTAAGGCCTCATATAATGATCCGATCCCGAAGGAAAGGCAGCTTCCGTCAGGGATAAGGGAGGCGACATTCTCGCCGATCTTATGAAATACATCACTTATCTCCGAACGCGGAAAATAAAGGGGCGGCTTGGTCCCTTCAACAAACAGGTCAAAATCGTCGATGTGTACAAAGGTGTCCCCGCTTGTCCTCGGGATATAATGGTTAATTTCTCCAACAACAAGATCGGCCTTCTCTATAGCATGTCGCGCGACATCTATTGCCAGTCCAAGGCTGCAGAATCCCTCATCGTCGGGCGGAGTTATCTGTATGAAGGCGACATCGATCCTGATCCTTCCGCTTGCAAAGAGGCGAGGGATGCCGGAAAATCTTGAAGGTATAAGATCCACAAGGCCTGCGGTAATAGCCTTGTTTGCTACAAGCCCTCCGAAAAATGTCTTTAAACGAAAATGCCCCGAGTATTTTTCTTCCATGGAAACAGCATCACCGACGCTTATCAACTGGATTAGTTCCAGATCGGTCAGGTTGGGGGCGTTTGAATACATCAGCGCCTTTACGAGGGTGCGCGGCTCAGCCAGACCGGTCCCTAAAAATATGCTGCTCCCCGGTTTTATCTTTTTAAGGACATCATCGGTTGAGACAACCCTGGTCTTCCATTCTAATGAAACGTATTTTTTTGACATTTTTTATAGGAAATATTGGTAAAATTATTGTTGAAAGTATAGAAGAATTGCCGATGTCTGTCAATCATGAAGGCTGGCAACAGGGTCCTTTAAATAATAATTTCAATATTTATTCTTGTTGTGATAAGATGTTTGTAATGTTTTGTAGATAAAATTCCGATAATCCTTCATGCATATTCAATCCGGAAATAATTATGAGAATTGTTGCAATTTTGTTAATGCTGATCTTAAGCTCTGTCTCCTTTGCCGCGGAACCGGAGACAACCGTTTCTATTGATGGAACTGTCATATCGGGGCAACCGGTAAAATTCTCGGTTTATATTTTCAATGGCGGTGACAGTGCTGCAAAGGTCCTGCTGCCGGATTATCTGACATGCCTTCTTGTCTCAGAGACTCAAAGCACAGAGCTTATAGCGAACGGCCTTCTTCCTGTATCACAGGCGGCTATTGAGGTTGAACAAGGAAGGTTTATTAAAAGACAGTATTCATTAGACATGCCTGAAAGATTTGAAGGCTATGTGAGAATGAAGATAAAGGAGCTTGCAGTTTCAGAGGTGACGTTTAAAGTCATATCTCCATCTCCTGACCTTGAAATCCTTTCTCAATCCGAGGAACCGGATGCCAATAAAGTCAAAATTTCAATAGATGGATTATTTTCTCTCTACCAACCCTATCATGTGAACTTTGCTGCCTATGAACCGGTATATTTCCTGGTAGGGGTGAATCCCGAGGAGAGTAAATTCCAGATAAGTTTCAAGTATCAGGTCTTTAAAGCGGAGAATTCAATTGCCGTGAATCATCCCTGGGTAACGGGATTCAATCTTGGTTATACTCAGACCTCTTTTTGGGACCTGAAATCCCCTTCGGCGCCCTTTGAAGATACCAGTTATAAGCCGGAGTTGTTTTATATGTCCTCTAACATCGGCATGCGGCCCGATTGGTTAAACGGATTTTTATTTCAGACAGGCATCCGGCATGAATCCAATGGAAGGGGGGGAGTTTCATCCAGAAGCACAAACACGGCTTATATAAGACCGATCTTCGTGTTTGTCAGAGAAGATAACTATGGTTTGCTGGTGGCGCCCAGATTCCGCGCATATTTTAAAAACTCCGACATATACAATCCTGATCTCCCTGATTACAGGGGAAACTTTGACGTTGATATTAAAATAGGCAAGACAGACAGCCTTGTGCTTAGTTCAAATATCGGTCTGGCAAGGAAAGGCGCATCCTTTCAACTGGATCTGACCTATCCTTTGAATCACTATATATTCAAGGATCTCAATCTTTTTCTGCAGGTGCAATATGTTAATTCTCTGGCGGAGAATCTTATTGATTATCAGAAAAGAACTCATGCCTTAAGAATTGGATTTGCACTCATAAGATAACGACTTTATCACATAAGCCTCTTCCAGGCATCTCCCGCATCCCTTCTGCCGGTCCTTTCATGGGGGCCATTATCGGGGTTGTCCGTGAAGAACCTTTTACCGGTTAGTCTGGCGATCCTTTCTTCCAACGGAGGATGTGTGGAAAAAAGCGAGGCAAAGCTTCGTCCGCTCAGGGGATTGACTATAAACATGTGTGCGGTGTTTTCCCTTGCGTTCTGCATGGGAAGTCTTTTGGAATAGGTCCCAAGTTTTTCCAGGGCGCTGGCAAGGCCTCCCGGCTGTCCGGCAAAAGAGGCCCCTGTAGAATCGGCCAGGTACTCCCTTGATCTTGATATGGCCATCTGGATAAGCATTGCGGCAAGCGGAGCTAGAATGGACATTGCGAGGAGTCCTACGGCGCCTGCGCCGCCTCTGTCATCCTCCCGTCCCCGTCCTCCGAGAAAGACCGACCAACGTGCCATGTTGGCTATTATCATTATAGCGCCCGCCATTGTCGCGGCGATGGAGCCTATCAGGATGTCCCTGTTTTTAATATGTGCCATCTCATGGGCGATGACCCCTTCAATCTCATCGGCGTTCATAAGTCTTAAAAGGCCTTCGGTTGCAGCGACAACCGCGTGCTCCGGGTTCCTGCCCGTTGCAAAGGCATTGGGTGATTCTTCAGGGATAATATATACCTTAGGCATGGGCAGATTCGCCCTTTGGGCGATCCGGCTTACTATCTCATAGAGCCTCGGGTTTTCCTGGGCCGTTACCTCTCTTGCATTATACATCCTCAGTACGATCTTGTCCGAAAACCAGTAGCTGAAAAAATTCATCCCTACTGCAAGGATAAAGGCGAATATCATGCCCTGTTGACCGCCTATGAGCCTTCCTATCAATACTATAAGGGCGGTCATAGCGCCCAGAAGCAGTGTCGTCTTAAACCAGTTGTCCATTTTTATCTCCTTTTAATTCATGCCCTTTAATGATAATATCCCCTGACTGCTTGTCAAGGTGTATTGAAATTTTGTAATTTTGATAAACGATGCAATATCGAAAAGAAATGCTTGGAAAAATGAAAGATAGGTTAAAAACATTGATAATAAGGGCAGGGGCATTGGGAGACACCCTGATGCTTATGCCGGCCATTTGCGGGCTCAGAAAAGATACAGGGATAATAATAATTGGGAGGCGTCCGGGCATAGATTACTTAAGGCCTTATGTGGATCAATGCGTAGATATAGAGACTTCAGGATTGCACAGGCTTTTTATGGAAGATGCCGATAATCTTTCAGGCCTTTCGCTTCCTTCTCCGGATCTTGTTGCGGCCTTTTTGAATGACCCTGACGGCCGGTTGACTTGCAGGCTCAAGGCATGCTTTCCTGAGAGTTCAATTAATATATTCCCCGTCTTTCCGCCTGAAAAAGATAAAAGGCATATTGCGCTATACATGGCAAAGGCCATTCAGGAGACGGGCATTCCCATAGACGCGGATTATGTCTTTAAAGAGTCATTTAAATTCCCCCTCATGCCCCCAAAGACCTCCGTGCCCGGAGAAAGGGGGCTTGTTGTAATCCATCCAGGCTCCGGCTCAAGGGTGAAGAACTATCCCCCTGCCTTTTGGCTTCAATTAATAAGAGAGATAAAAAGGATGCAGCTCGATAACGCGGGAAGGATGCTTCTGCTTATGGGGCCTGCGGAAGAAGATGTTCTGCCGGTTATGAGGGATACCCTGAAAGGAATGGATATAGCGGTCAGCGTCCTTCCTGAGAAAGAAGAATTGATCTCGATCCTCGCCAGGGCATCCGTGTATATCGGTCACGATAGCGGCGTCACCCACCTGGCTGCCATGCTCGGGACTCATGTGATAGCCCTTTTTAACGAGAGCCCGATAAATCGATGGAGGCCCCTGGGTCCGAATGTCAGGATAATTGCTAAGAGCGATTTTAAAGCCTTTCCTGATAACTCTCCTCTATAGCCTTTACAAGGTATGTGAGTATGCGGTTGGCTGGTGTGGGTATTCCCAGCATCTCGCCTTCTATGACAATCGCCCCGTTAATGAAGTCAATCTCTGTTTCTCTTTTATTGAGGACATCCTGGAGCATGGATGCTATATTCCCTGATGTATTGCGACAGACATCTTTTACACGGACTAACGGATCCTCATAGGGCAGTTTAATATTTTTTGCCGCAGCTACTGCCTCCGCCTCTCTCACCACCTCTTCCATTATCAGTCTGGTTCCTTTCACATCAGGAATTTTTCCGTTTTTCAGCCTTGTAATGGCGGTCAGGGCGTTGATGCCGGCATTGACAATAAGCTTGCCCCATAAAAGCCCTTCAACATCATCCGCCGTTTCAGCCTTGAATCCGGCCTTATTCAATGCGGAGACGAGCTTTTCAGCCGGCCCCTTTGCATCTCCTTTAGCGCCGATAACAGTGGCCCCGACACCTGCGTGTCGTATCCTGCCCCATTCCAGCGCAGTTGCACCCTCGGCTGTAATGCCGCCCAGGACCCTCTCTTTAGCGAATATCTCTTCGAGTATCTCAAGATTACCTATGCCGTTCTGTGCTGAAACAACAATTGTTTCAGGGGAAAGCTTTGTTTTAAGGAACTCGGCTGCAGTCCGGGTTTTATTTGACTTAACACATAGCAGGGCAAAATCAAATCCGTCTCCGACCTCATAAACAATGACAGGCACCATTGCGGTATAATTGCCGGAAACCCCTTCAACAATAATGCCCTGGCGGTTTAATGTTTCAGCCCTCTCCCTGTTATAATCAAGGAGTGTGACATCAAAACCCGCCATTTTAAGGCGGGCTGCAAAGAGGCAGCCCATGGCGCCGGGCCCGACAATCAGGAATCGCATAATTGTCTCCTAAAGCTTCTCGGCTTCTTTTTTGTTCATTGCAAAGACATGTTCAGGGCCGGGAAAGACGCCTGCTTCAACGTCATCCTTATACTGGGCAATTGCCTCCCTGATCATCGGCGTAAGGTTGATATACTGTTTAACGAACTTGGGTGTAAACCTCTCAAAGAGGCCGACAACATCATGATAAACGAGCACCTGGCCGTCGCAATCCTTTCCCGCGCCTATCCCGATAGTCGGTATCTTCAGTTCCTCCGTGATCCGGGCGGCAAGGAAATCAGGGATGCATTCAAATACAATCATAAATGCCCCTGCCTCTTCCAGGTCTTTAGCCGACTGGATAAGTCTTCTGGCGCTTTCCGCGTCTTTCCCCTGCACCTTGTAACCGCTCAGCATGGTGGCTGTCTGGGGTGTCAGGCCTATATGGGCGCAGACCGGTATCCCTGCCGTTACAATGGCCTTTACTGTCGGCGCCATATCGCTCCCTCCTTCCAGTTTCACGGCGTCGCACCCGGCCTCCTTGATAAAACGTCCGGCGTTCTCAATGGCCTTTTCCCGGCTCACCTGATATGAAAGGAAAGGCATATCGCCGATTATAAAACCGTTTATTACGCCCCTTGCGACAGCCTTGCAGTGGTGGATCATCTCCTCCATGGTAACAGGAACGGTTGATTCATAACCCAAAACGACGTTTCCCAGGGAATCGCCGATAAGGACGGTGTCTATCTCAACCTGGTCCAATATCCTGGCCGTGGGGTAATCATAGGCGGTCAGCATGGTAATCTTTTGTTTCTTTAATTTCTTTTCCTGCAATTCGGCGATAGTAACTTTTTTTCTGCTCATGTTTTTTCTCCCTTTTAAAGGTGTGCTGGATCGAAACAGAAAGGCGCATATAAAGCATAATAGAACCGGATAATCTTTATCATAACCGGAACGGAAGTGCAAATTAAGAAAAACCTAAAGGAAGTCATTTATTTGCGCGGAAAACTATTGATATGTTTTTCTGGAATGATGCAGCGACTGCGCCAACGCCTGCCCGGCAAATGCCATTAAGATTATGGATATGCAATGATTAATGGAAGACGCAGCAAGGTCACAGAAATTTAAATGCGCCCCGCATCCATGCACCGGCTTTTAGAAAAGGGCGTATGACTGAGGATTTATGAGCAGAGGATTGGAAGGACAGAAGGCGTGAAGCCGGGAAAACATTAAAAAAGATTTTAATTTTTGTAACTTTTCCTTTTCATTATACGACTTATGGATACGTGCAAAATATGTAATATGTACATGATAAATAATTAAAAGGGACAACTATGATTAAGGGCAACAAGTTTGAATCAATCAGGCGATTACTCACTTTCATCTTCCTTTTTTGGGCGGTCATGGCATGCGCCCTTAGTCCATGCAGTGCCTTTGCATCCGGATCAACAGACCCTGCCGTCAACGCCGCGGGGGAGGAATTGGCGACCTTCGAAGAGGACGAAAAGGCAACCTTTGATCAGGAATCCACAGAGAAGGTCTCGTCTCTTTTGCATGCGGAACACTATAAGGCCTCCGTCTATTTCCCGGAGCGGCAAAAACGGTCTGTGACATCCCATATATGGATGCATATTATCCCGTTTGCCGCATTGGTCATTCTGGCCATTGCCACTGCCCGATTCTTTGGAAGACGCAGACGGAAAACCGGTTTAGCCGTTCAATCCGCTCAGGGGGCGTGCAATGACTGATTCAAAATTGAGACGGCTGCGTCTCCTCAGCCAGATCGTTTTTTTTACGGTTTTCAGCAGCGGCATCCTTATTGCCGGCTCTCATTACTGGCCGTTCCCCGGTGATTTTTTCTTCAGGCTTGATCCTCTCGTGGCGATCATCGCCATGTTTACATCCGGGGCATTGATATCCGGCTTGATATTCAGCCTTGTCATTCTGGTTTTGACCCTTTTTTTCGGACGGTTTTTTTGCGGATGGATATGCCCCCTGGGCGCGTTAATAGATTTTTTTGAATGGATTGCCCATGGATATCATAGGAGGCAGAGAGATCCAAACAGGTTAAATCAACTGTCCCTGATTAAGTTCGGCGTCTTGATCCTGATAGTCGCCGGATCAGGCTTCTCTTTTCAGTTTGTCTATTTTTTTGATCCTATAGTCATCATGACCCGATTTATGGGTATAATACTTTTGCCGATCCAAAAGGCGCTTTTCCAAGTCGCGCCGTTCGCAGTTCAACACGCCGTTCAATTTCTTGTTTTTACCTTATGCATCCTGCTGCTGTCGCTTCTTGCAAGGCGTTTCTGGTGCCGCGCGATATGTCCCTTAGGCGCCCTGCTGGGCCTTGTTGCAAGGTTCTCTCCCTTCGGATTCGTTCAGAAAGACTGCAAAGCGTGTCCGTCATGCCAGAAGAAATGCAGGACCGGAGCGATTGCGGATTCAAAGGCCCAGATCACCCAGTCCCAGGAATGTATCCGCTGTTTTGACTGTCTGGATGCCTGCCCTCAAAAGACGCGTGTTTTCGCATACAATGCGCGTCCAAGCAACCAGCCTCATCCAAGCCGGTTATCAAGAAGGTCTTTCCTGGCATGGTGCGGCGGCGGGATCATCGGGTCCGCCGTGATCGCCGGGAATGCCGGGGCTGTGTCCGTAAATAAGTCCCTGCTGCGTCCGCCCCATTCACCCGACGAAGAAGAGTTTCTGGATCTGTGCGTCCGCTGCCAGGCGTGTGTCAACATCTGCCCTACAAACGCCCTGCAGCCCCTGCTGCTGCAATCAGGTCTTTACGGATTGTGGACCCCGACCGTGACGCCTTCCATAGGTGAATGCAAGGTCGACTGCAACAAATGTTCGACTGTTTGTCCGACCCAGGCTATCGGACGTTTCGACATTTCAAACAAACATAATTTAAAAATCGGGACGGCAGTTTTGTCCAAAGACAGATGCATCCCCTATGCCGAAGGGATGCAATGCGGCAAATGCATCCCCGAATGTCCTACGGCCGCCATAGGTTATTTTGAACAGAACAATCTGCAATTCCCGGCCCAGATTGATTTTCTGCTTTGTGTGGGCTGCGGCGTTTGCCAGAACATCTGTAACGAACAGACATCGGATGCACCGGCCATCACCGTCACGGCCTACGGCAGAAATACTCCCAGCGGCGTGAGTGAGGATACCATCAAAACCTATCTTGAAAAAAAACTCAGGGAGGATAGCGGGGAATACGGTTTGATAAGGAAATGAAAGGGAAAGGATTCATGCGATACGCCACCTATCGGTTATGCACCCGGTTGCTTTTGATCATTGCCGTTCTGATCGCCGGAACAACGGCAAATGCGGATTCCTCCGTTCAAAAGATAAGCCGCACGGAAGAGATGATGGACACCTTTTTTACCATCACCGTTTATTCCGACAAGCCGGAAACAGCTGAAACAGCGATAAACGCGGCCTTTAACAGTATAAAAAATATAGAATCGGAACTGAGCATCTACAACGAAGATTCTGAGATCGCAAGGCTTAATAGAGAAAAGATGATCGAATCTCCATCGGCGGACCTGGAGGCGAACATCTCCAGGTCTTTATATTACTCAAACCTGAGCAACGGCGCCTTTGATATAACGGTGCAGCCCATACTGGATCTATATAACAAGACCTTCATCGAAAAAGGCTCGGCTCCTTCAGTTGAAGAGATAAACCGGGAATTAAAAAAGGTTGATTACAAAAGGATTATAATAGAAGACCGGAAGATAAAGATCGGTGAAGATCAGGTCATAACCCTCGGGGCGATCGCGAAGGGTTATGCGGTCGAGAAGGCGGTTGAAACGCTCAGACAGCATGACATTGCCATGGCCCTAGTTGACGCAAGCGGCAACATGCGCGCCTTGGGCAAAAAACCCGAGGGCGTGTGGAATATTGCAATGGAGGATCCGCGGGACATGAATAATTATATTACCATTATTCCCCTGGATAACAATGCCGTGTCTACATCCGGCGATTATGAGCGATATTTTGACGACAAGAAGAAATACCATCATATCATCAATCCTAAAACAGGTTACTCGGCCACGGAATTGATATCAGTAACAATTGTAACGGATAACGCCTTTGATGCGGATGCCCTTTCAACTGCCGTTTTTGTCCTCGGCAAAGAAAAGGGGATGGAATTGATAGAATCCCTACCGGGTGTCGAAGGGCTTATCATTACAAGAGAAAGGGAGATACTTAGGAGTTCGGGGCTTAAAGAAATAAACAATAATAAATAATTGAAAGGAACAACTATGATTAAAACCAACAACTTTATATCAATCAGGCAATTACTTACTCTTCCGGGAGTTTTTCTGATCATCTTGATTGCGGCAGGTGTCTCCTTTGCCCAGGGAGGTTTTCCGGGCCAAGGCGGTTTCCCGGGCCAGGGGGGATTTCAAGGCCGGGGAGGCTTTGAAGGTCAGGGAGGGATATCCATTTCCACAAAAGATGGGGTGGCTTCCCTTTTGGGAGATGGGGAGATCTATCAAAAAGAGATTGAGCTCACCACAGATGTAAAGAAAATATTGAAAGAAAAGGTATGGTGGGAACCCCAGGAAAACACCATTAAGGTCTACTACAGCAAGACGCAGGCCGGCGCCGTCGACGCGTACGCCTTTGTATTTACCGAGACACTGCAGCGTTGCGGCGGTACGCACAAGTATTGCATCAAGGTGTCGTCAAAAGGACAGGTTGAAGGCGTTAAATTCCTCGAACTGAACTGCCACCATTCCTATGGCATCAATAGCGAGACGTTTTTGAACCAGTTCAAATCCATGAACACCACGAATGCCGATACCGTGCGCATCGATTCAGTTACAAGGGTAACCTTATCGGCGAATCTGACCTATTGGGTCGTACGCCGTACAATGGTATTGTTCGATGTTGTGAAGGGACAAGAAGCCTAAAGCAGATATGTGACTGAGACGGGTCCGCACCCCGGACGGACCGTCTTCAGCCGCTCTCAACTTCTCTAAAAAAACGAGGCGTCAGGACTTGACATGTTTCATTGAAAGAATAAAGACAATGAAACAAAACGCTTCGAATGTCTTTATAGTCATGACTTTCATGATTTAGTGAATACAGAAGCCCTGACGCCTTATCCTTATACGTTATAAAACATTCACATTGTTAAGATTAAAATTGATATCCGATGCCGACGTCGCCGGTATGAGATTCCGAGGTTCCTGCATCTCCTTTATAAGATGAATAGGCGTAATTGATAAATGAAAAGATATGACTTGTAAATTGGCAACCCATATTTACACTGATGGTATGACGCCCCACAGGCTCACTGATGATATATTCATGATATGCCTGGGAATAGCGGCGCGATTTGCCTTTGCCTATCCGGGTTGTTAAAACCTCTCCGACAGCCCGGAATGAATCTCCTCTGGAGAACTCATAGCCTATCTCGCTCCAGAAGGCATCTGTCCAGTTCACCCCCGCGAATATGCCGGCTGTCTTTTCCTTATATGAATATATCTCGATATCCGCCCTGCTGTCCGTATAAAAGATATATTCCCCGGTGTAATATGCCTGATTCCATGCCTGATTAATGTTGATCTCTCCGCCGAACGCGACAGCGGATTGCTCTGCATCTTTTACTGCAGTGGCATGAAAAAAGGGGGATAGACTAACGTTCCATCTTGGGTGTGGATAAAAAATAATAGCCGGGCTTAATGTTGCCATGCCGTAATTCAGACAGCTCGATTCCTTATAACCGGCGCCTTCAAGACTGAGATCCAGTGTCCAACCGGGATTTGAGTCTTGAACCGGTTCTTTTGTAAAAGATAAAAACCCTGTCACAAAGGAATCGCTCATGCCGCCCTCTACGGCCCGGTCTATGTTGGAGTCGAACCCCGCTTTTGCTCCAGACTCCCATCCGGCAAAGGCATCGGCAGATAATGAAAAAAAGAAGGAAATTAAAAGTGCCGATAATATAAAATTATGACGATGCATGGTTTGTCTTTCCTTTTTAGATCTATTTATTACGGCCTAACCCCCTGCCTGAGGAACTCCCGCCTTTGCGGCCGCTGGACGACGAACTGGATCCGCCGGAAGACGATCCGAACCCGCCTCCCTTGGCGTTTGTTCGTCCTGATTGAGAAGCGCTGCTCCAGAGGGCTTTTCCCGACTCGCTGCGGAAGGCCAGGGTCTTTTTTGATCCGATTATCTTGATCTCCTGGGCTATGATGTAAAGTTTTCCGTCGATTCCTACGGATTTTGAACCCCGGACGCTTACCTCCGTCCCTTCCGGAAGAGCAGCATCCATATCCTTCCAGTACCATCCTGGAGAAGCGAGGATGATATATATTTCTTTATCAACGGTTAATGTGATGCGGACAGGGCCTGATTCGGGAATAAGAACCCCGCTGATCTTGCCTTGTATGTCCCCGACAGTATTAAGATCATAACCGCCGGGATATACTATTCCGCTATCGGATAGAGCCGTATCTTTTTCCTGGGCATATGAAATCCCGACGAACGGGTTTACATGATAAAGGCAGGCAGCCATCAGGATGAGAACTACGGTCCTGATAGCTGCCTTTACCGATATCCTATTGATTTGAGGGAGCGCCATTTCCTGTCCCGTCCTGAGGACCAACGCTCTGATTGCCTGTGCCATCACCTGGGCCATAGGTCTTCCCTTTCTTTTGCGCTGCACCGGCGCCGGATGTGCCGGATGTTAAACATGATCCGTCGTGAAACTGCTGACGGACCTGGGTATGGAGAGTGCATTTTGTCTTATTTTGCAGACATCGTACGCCCCCTCTGCCGTTGCCTGCCATAGATGCTACGGGCAAAAGCGCCATTGTGAAAACCGTACCTGCCAAAACGACTGTTAAAAGTTTTTTGTTCATAATATCTGTTCTCCTTTTAGGATGTTTGACTTTTTAAGGAGCACAAATAATGCCAAAACCGGTTGCAGGTATTATTCATAGTAATCATTGATAATTATTTATATTCATAGACTGAAATCCTGTATCGCAAATGCAAAGATTGCACTTCATGCGCAATCTTTGCATCTTAGTTGATATCGTATTCTTTGATGCGATATTGCAGCGTTCTTAGCGAAATCCCTAGAATTTGCGCTGCCCGTTTCCGGTTGCCGCCTACCTCCTTCAAGGTTTTTTCGATAGTCTCTCGTTCCGTTGCACTGAGCAATCCATCTGATGATCCCACGCTATCACCTGGAAAATCCAGGTTGAGATGCATTATGTCTATTTCTCCCGATGAAAGGATGACGGCCCTTTCAATAATATTCTGCAATTCCCTGATATTCCCCGGCCATGTGTATTTCCGGATAGCCGATTGGGCATCAGGCGTAAAACCGCTAAACCTTTTAGCGAAAGCAGAAGCGAATTTCCGGGCAAAGTATTCCGCAAGAGGGAGAATCGCCTCGCTCCGTTGACTCAGGGCGGGCATAATGATGGGAAAGACGTTAAGACGATAAAAAAGATCCTCCCTGAATCGTCCTGCCTCTATCTCCGTTTTCAGGTCACGGTTTGTCGATGCAATGATCCGGACATCCACGGAGATCAGTTTCGATCCCCCTACCCGTTCGAATTCACGTTCCTGGATAACCCGGAGGAGTTTCACCTGGGTTGCAAGGGGAATCTCTCCAACCTCGTCAAGAAAGAGGGTCCCGCCGTCCGCCATTTCAAACCTGCCTTTTCGCATGGCGACAGCGCCGGTAAAGGCGCCGCGTTCATGCCCGAACAGCTCGCTTTCAAGAAGGGTTTCCGTAAGCGCGGCACAATGGACGCTTACAAATGGTTTCGGCCTGCGCTGGCTCATTTGATGGATGACGCGGGCAATCAGTTCCTTCCCGGTTCCGCTTGGCCCTGTGACAAGGACCGTCGCCGTTGTTGGTGCGACTTCTTCCACCAGCCTGTGAATCTCCTTCATTTCCCTGCCCATAAAGACCATCTCAGGCGGAGGGTACTGCTTCCCCAGCTCCTCTGCCATCAGGCTAATCCGTTTCTGCGCATCTGCCTCCCTAAGCACACGCCCGACAACATGACGGAGTTCTTCAGGGCTTTGCAGGGGTTTAGTCAGGTAGTCGGAGGCCCCGACCTTCATGGCCTCCACGGCATTGCCGATAGAACCATAGGCTGTAATAATAATCCATAAAAGGTCCGGCTTTTTCTCCTGTCCTGACTGGATCAGGTCGATCCCGGACATATCCGGCATGCGCAGGTCCGTTATGACCAGGTCGAAGTCGCCGGACTCAATTTTGGCCAGGCCCTCTCGCCCGTTTCCGGCTTCTTCAACGGCATAGCCGTCGTCCCGCAATATGGTGGAAAGGAATGACTGCATTGCTTTATCATCGTCAACGATTAGAATCCGGTGTCTCATTTTATTTAGCCCTCCCATTGGGAAGTTGAATACTTAAGACAGCACCGGCGCCGCCGATCCTGTTCGACAGTTTGATTGAGCCGCCCATCCCCTCAACCACCTTCTTTGCATAAGCAAGCCCGAGCCCGGTGCCGTTGGTCTTGGTTGTATAAAAAGGCGTGAAAAGTCGGTCAGGATCTTTTTCACATATCCCCTCGCCTGTGTCTTCAATATAAATGTTCACCCATCTGCCGCCTTCATGGGCGGAAATCCGCAGGTTGCCTGCCTCGCCCATGGCATCCATGGCATTCCTGATGCCGTTTGACATGACGCGGAATAATTTTTCCCTGTCGGCCTTTACTGATATCCCGATCGGAATATTCAATTCCATATCGGCTGACCGGCCTGGAGCTGAAGCGGCGATCGCTTCTGTGATGAGCGGTGCAAGCTCGATAGGCCCATTATTATACGCCTCCTCCTTTGAAAAGAGCAGAAGTTCATGGACCAGCGATTCGATTCTCAGGGTCCCCGCGACCACCATGGCAAGGGCCTCTTTCTCGGCGCCTCCCTCTGCCGCCTTTTCCTCCAGCCATTGGGCATATCCCTTAACGCTGCCCAGGGCATTGCGAATCTCGTGGGCAAGGGTAGCCGTCATCTGTCCGATAAGCGTCAGGCGCTTCTGGTTTTCCCTCGCCGCCTGTGTTTTGATGCGATGGGTGAAAAAGCGCTCAAATATAATGCCTGCCGTCCATATAAGTCCGAGCAATAGACCGGTGATCCACCACATCCTTTCGGCCTGCCGTATCATTTTATCCGCCGCTGTTGTTTGCAGGACGAGACGCAGCATGTCGGGCGATTTATCCGGCCGATACATGACAAAGTTAAATTCATAGGCCGGCACCCCGGTCCCCAATATGATTCTACGGCTTGTAAATGTCCCTGCACTTATCCATTTTTCCACTTCCTGTGCCTGGAGTTTTGTGTTGATAAGGGCTGGATTAGAATGAAAAAGGATATTGCCATCTTCCTGGGCAACCAAGGCATAGGCCACGATCCGGTCTGAAAAAATCGTTCTTATGTCTGAAGTATTATTTTCCCCCATAAGCCGCAAGACATTGTCGGCAGCTGAAGAAAGACCCACTGCCGTATCTGTCAATCCCTGAATGGCCAGTGTGCGCACGATCTGAACATTTTTATTAGTCGTGAAAATAATGGCCATGGAAAAGATAAGGAGCAGTAAAAAAAGGCTGAATCTCAAAATACCGGGGATATAAAAATTTATAGGCTTCATCCTTAAATTCATTTCCTGCGAGTTTTGTTAGTCCATTTCTCCCGTTATGAGAGGTTGAGGCTGAATTTTCAGGATATTATCAAAATTTTATAGGCGGTGTCCATCCTGAAATCATTTGTTTATTGATGGGCGCAAATAAAATGCAAAGATTGCGCGCGATGTGCAATCTTTGCACGTAAAAGATGAGGTCTTTGTCTGTGTAGATAAATATTTATCAATGATTACAACAAGTAGTTGCTGATAAAGGTGCTTGGCATCATTTGTGCTCCTTGAAAGGTTAAAATATTAAAGAGGAGTGATAAATCATGGAAACATTCATGGCGACTTTAATAAAGAGATTTCATTATATTAGCGTGTATCTTATCGTCATCCCCGCATTGATGGCTTTAATTGCCGCAGGTTGCGGTGGTGATGACAATAATGAAGCAGCCGCTGAAAGCACGACAGGCACCCTGACTTTATCCCTTATGGATGCCGCTTCAGATGAGTACAAGGCGGTCTATGTAACCATCAGTGAAGTGCGTGCGCAACTGGCAGAGGAAGGCAGTGATGGGGATGTGGATGAAGATAATCCGGATACAACCGATTGGGAGATTGTTGCATCTAATCCAGGCACCTATAATCTTTTGGAACTGGTTAACGGGGTGATGGAACAACTGGGCGTTACTGAGTTGGCAACCGGACACTATCCGCAGATGAGGCTCTATCTGGGAGACACGCCGGATGAAACTACAAATATCCTGGAGGCCGCCCATCCATATGCAAATTATGTAGTGACGAATTCAGACGAATACCAGGAGCTAAAGGTGCCCAGCGGATACCAGAGCGGGATTAAGCTTGTAAATGCCTTTGACATTGAGGCCGGTGTAACAAAGGAACTGGTGCTGGATTTTGATGTTTCAAAATCAATCGTGACGGCTGGCAACAGCGGGAAAAAGATCTTAAAACCGACCATAAAGGTCATTGATGTCATAAACAGACCGGTCATAACAGGCATTATATATGAAGCGGACGGGACTACTCCAATTCCAGGCGTGTATGTAACTGCCCAGGCATATGACCCGGACGCAACAGATGCCAAAGACAGGGTGGTCGTAAGCGCAGGCACTATCTCAGATGATAACGGTGAATACCGTATTATCCTGGAGGAAGGGCTTACATATAACATTGTTGCCTACATGGAAGGCTATGCCCCCAATTATATGGAACTGGAGAATGCCCAGTTAAACGCCTCATATGAAGACCGGAACATAAACCTGAGTGTGGCGAGCGCAATAACAATCCCCATCAGTGTAAATATCTCAGGGGACCCGGAGGAAGGGGAGGTGCAGACCGCCGCTATAAGTTTCCGGCAGGATGCCGGCGACACGCAGATAGAGGTGGTTTCCGCTAATATTGAAGACAGCGCCGGAACCACGGATGTTAATATAATCCTGCCTGCAGGCACATATGACATAATCGCATCAAGTGATGGTTTTGCAGCCCAAACAAATGAAGATATTGCAATATCGAGCGGCTATAGATTGGATGTTGTTTTCTAAATGAAGTTGAATAAATTTGCAGAAGATATATCATTACTCAGTGCATAGAAATTTATTAAAAGGAAAATAGGTCGTTAATAAAAAAGGGGGTTGAGTATTTATATCGACTCCCTTGAAGGCGTTTCAGATTTTTATGTTCTTTAATAACATAAATAATAGAGGTTGAAATTATGGACAGCAAAAATATTTATAAATTTGGGATTCTAATTTTTGCGCTTTTTCTTTTTGTATCCCTGTCGGGATGCAGGACAGTAGCAGGCATCTACTTGGGGAATACATCTCCGGCGCCGGCCCCTTCATATGCAGAAGGTCCTCCGCCGTGGGCCCCGGCGCATGGAAATCGCGCAAAACATATGTATCGTTATTATCCTTACCACGGTATTTATTTTGAGGAAAAGTCGGGGGTCTATTTCTATATGAGCGACGGGAGATGGCATGCATCTGTTTCTCTCCCTCTATCTCTCCGGATTACTGTAAATGATTTTGTAACACTTGACATGGACACTGACAGGCCCTACGAATATCATAATGATGTGACCAAAAAATATCCTCCAGGACAGCAGAAAAAGAAAAGCAAGTCCCAGGATAGAGGGAATAAGGAAGGCAACAAAAAAGGATGATAGATCTCATCAGATTTATCTTGCGCCAGGATGTGAATTTTAGGTTGTCGTCAATAAAGGGAGTTGAGAATTCATCTCAACTCCCTTTATTTTACCGGTTTCGTGGCGTCCGATCACCAAAGCGGACCGGAAAAGACTTTAATAGCTATGCCATCAGCTTGATAATATCCTTATATGTCACCATGACAGTTAAAACCAGGAACAACGCGAATCCAATTAGATTGACCGCCTGATGCGCTTTTATCGCAATAGGCCTTTTGATAACTCCTTCTATGGCGAGCATAAGCAATTGCCCTCCGTCAAGCGCAGGCAGGGGAAAGAGATTCATTATGCCGAGGCTCACGCTCAACACGCCGGTAAAATAAAAAACGCTTAATAAACCGCCGCTCGCCGCCTTTCCGGCCATTGCGGCTATGCCCACAGGACCTGATAATAATTCTATGCCGCCATGACCTGAAAAAAGGCCCGTAAAAAATGTGATCGTCCCGGAGAATATCTCCCACAGAATCTTTGCCGATAAGTATGCTGCGTTAAAAAAATAAATATCTTTGCCTATAATAAATATGGGGATAAAGATTATAAAGGCAAAGACGAAATTAAATAAAGAACCGGCTGACATGATAAAGGCGCGCTTTGAATAAGACGCCTCAAAGAGGTCCTTGGCCCCTTCATCTCCCTCTTTTGAGAATCTTACAAACCCGCCTAAAGGAAGCAGCCGCAAGGTGAATTCTGTTTCCCTGTGATGAAAAAGGTTGAGTAGTTTTGGGCTGAAGGGAAAGCCTATGGAAAATTCATAGACCTTGACGCCGGATAACCTTGCCGCGAAAAAGTGACCGCATTCGTGAACAAGCACGATTATCGAAAACACGAATATGAATGCTACTAAAGAAATGATCATTGTATTGTCTCTATCCTTTACTTTCAACCATCTAAAAAACAAGAAGATATCATTATATTGCCCTTCCGGACTAGTCAAATTAAATTATTAAATAACATGTATGAAATTCCCTTCATATAAAATCATAGTTTGCTTAGACACTTAGGTCCATTGTCCGGAATTTGTTCCGTCCGGCTGTCGGGGAAACCCTACAGAGTAACTTTCCCAGATTGTTTTTGAATCTAACAGATCGCTTAAATATCAAGAAGTTAGCCCACCCGCTCGGATTTGGCATGCCATTTGCCTGTAGAGACGCAAGGACTTTCTATCAAGCCGCCATTATTGCCATTCACATGACATAAAGTGGAAAAAGCAACCTGAAAAAGTTAATGGGAATTATATGATGAAGATCTTAATTGTAGATGACAATGAGGTGTTGGCCAATCTCATAAAGGAGATGCTTGATAGAGAAGGACTTTATCAAGTGGAGACTGCCGTGAACGGCGAGGAGGGATATGAGGCCTTTTTTAATTTCAAACCCGACATTATCCTCACCGATATCGAGATGCCGGTGAAAAACGGCATCGAAATGATAAGGGACATACGGGCGCATCATCCTGGGGTAAAGACGATCTATATGAGCTCGAACATTCGCCGGTATCAGGCATTACTGGAACATGAAAAAACAGAATACAAATCAGAGCTTCTCAATAAGCCCCTGCATTATCCGGAGATAAAAAGGTTGTTTCAGGAATGCCGGGAAGAACGGATGTGATTATTTGTTGATGCCATCCGGGAACAGGATTTTATTATCATACGTGTTCTTTAGACGAAGTGTTGCATCATTTCCCGCCAGGCCGTTCTCCATGACCTCTTTCAATTCGGGAAATTCTGCATCCAGCTCATCAATATCAAGATCGGCCGCAAGGATATCCCCATCCTTTGATTTGTCATAGTAATGTTACCTCCTTGCATAAATCTCATATTGCGCCTATCCTGACCATTCGGTCCGGTGGCTGTGTAAGAGAATGACTATGACATACACGGGAACAAATTTTTACATGTAAGTCCCATGGGTGATAACACTTACTGATGAATTTTATCAAAAGGATCGAGGCAAGACAATATAATTATCAAGTATGCCCGATGCCCCTTGATTGAATGAAGATTTTGACATATAAAGCATGCATCATTTTAAGATTCGGCATATTATAATCCTGTAATCTGACCAGACAGGAGACGGTCCAACGGCCATGCGACGTTTTTTCATTGAAGAAATAAAACAAACTGCTGATGGCATATGCGCCGTCACCGGCAGCGAGGCAAGGCATATCCTGAAGGTCCTCAGGATGGGCAGGGGCGACGGTTTTATCCTCATGGACAGGACCGGCAATCGTTACGAGGCAAATATAGAATCCGTTAAAGGAACAGCGGTGATTGTGAAACTCATAGAGAAACTGCAGGCCCCCGCATCTCCAGGGCTTGAGATCACCCTCTGTCAGGCCCTATTGAAATCCGGCCCAATGGATTACCTGATAGAAAAGACCTCCGAACTTGGAGTCAAGAGAATTTTACCCTTTACATCTGAAAGGACTGTTGTAAAGATTGACGGCAACGGGAATGCAAATAAGGTAAGGCGTTGGATGGATATAGCGGTAAGCGCTGCCAAGCAGTCTGACAGGTGCGTGCCGGCTGATGTGTCTCCTCCGGTCTCATTCCCTGACATATTGAAACAATGTCGGGATGCCGACTGTCTTAAGGTTATCCTGTGGGAGAGGGAGGATTCAATGGATCTCAAGGAACTGATGAGGTCGTCTGCCTCTTCCCCGTATTTTATCGGCATGGTCGGCCCTGAAGGAGGCTTATCACACGGCGAGGTCTCCGCGGCCAGGAAAGCAGGTTTCATCCCTGTCTCCCTTGGGAGGAGGATATTGCGGGCTGAGACAGCCGCTATAACGCTGCTCGCTATCGTGCAATATGAGCGGGGGGATTTAAGCCTGAAGGGATATCTTTAATAGAGCTTATGAAAACAGACCACAGCAAATACATCCTCTGCCCCAAGGATAAAGGCATGTCAAGAAGACATGTGGATATATGCGCCAGGTGCAGGTGGAAAAAAAAGTGCAGGGCATATAAGAGCTATGTGCAGCCCTATCTGCCTATGCCGTTCTTTTCAAAAATGGTTTGATAAATCCATGTTTATAATGCGGCCGTATCCTGATGCGATAATGATAAGCCGATATTTAATTTCATCTTGCATTGATCTTTTTTGTTATGCCCAATCTGGGGGTTTATTAAGCAATGGAGAAATCTTTGGCTGAATGCGAATATAAGGAACCGGCCAAGGCGGCGGTATATCTCCGCTATGGGCTGTTGATCTTCCTGCAATTGCTTATGGCTGCCGAACTGGTTGTGGTGTCATTTAAGGGTGAGTTGCAGTCAGCCTTTTTTATACTCATGATCATGACAATTACTATCGCGCCGATAGTATTCAGCAAACGGCTCCCGGTAAACATCCCGCCGGATTTTCAGGCACTGGTAATTATTTTTGTCTTTGCCTCACTTTTTTTAGGGGAGATTCAAGGCTTTTACTTGAAATTCTGGTGGTGGGACATTGTCCTGCATATCAGTTCAGGCCTGCTTTTAGGCATATTCGGTTTTCTTCTCGTATATGTCCTGAATGAAAACAGCCGCATCCGTGTCTATCTGCACATAGGTTTTGTCGCCCTGTTCGCGTTTCTTTTCGCAGTGGCAATGGGCGCCCTGTGGGAGATCTTTGAGTTCAGCATGGATCACTTCTTTGGAACAAACATGCAGAAAATTATGCCCGGCAATCCGTCATCAGGACTGAACGACACCATGTGGGATCTTATCGTCGATACCTTGGGCGCCCTGGTCATAAGTTTCCTAGGCTGGTGGTATATGAGACAGCGGGAGTGTTCATTTATTGATGCATGGATTCAAAAATTCATTGAAAAGAATCCCAGGCTGTTTCATGCATGATATTTTTAAAGGCCTCCGCTATTCACTCTCGCTAGGCAGAAAAATCAAGCAACTCTATAAGGTCTTCCCTTGAAAAGGTCTTTAATAGGCCAGGGTCATCCTCCTTCACGATGCTGTCCATCAGGTTCCGCTTTCGCGCTATAATCAAGGATATCTTTTCCTCAAGGGTGCCGGATGTGATGAGTTTGAACACCTGGACGCCGCGTTTCTGGCCTATCCTGTGGACCCGGTCCGTGGCCTGGTCTTCTTTGGCCGCGTTCCACCATCGGTCGTAATGGATCACTACAGAGGCGGCTACCAGGTCAATGCCCACGCCCCCTGCCTTGAGGCTCCCGATAAAGACACGGCAGGCAGGATCGTTTGCAAAGCGATCAATGATCTCTCCCCTTTTACGGCTTGCCCCTGTGAGTGTAGCGCAGCCTATGCCCGACTTGTTCAAAAACCTCTCCATTATTTCTATCATGCCGAGGTATTGACTATACACGACAACCTTCTGTCCGCTGTCCATGGCCTCGCCCAGGAGTTCGACAAAGAGGTCCCACTTCCCTGATTGATACCTTTCGTAATTGTCCGGGTCCTTTGCCGGCAGCGCAGGATGATCGCAGATCTGTTTCAGCAGGTTGAGGAGGGCGAATATGTGGATATAGGGGACAGGCTCATCGTTGTTCTTCAACGCATTCAGTAAGCCCTTGCCGTTTAAGGATATGGCGTCCCTGTAAAGTTTCACCTGATCGTCGCTAAGGTCGCATGACATGATATCCTCTATCTTTTCCGGCAATTCAGCAAGGACGCTCCTTTTAAGGCGGCGCAGGGTAAAGGGGGATATGATCCTGCTCAGTTCTTCCTGTCTCGTTGCATCATGGTCCGTCTGTATGGGCTGAACATACCTTTTATCAAAATATTCGTCTTTTCCCATGTATCCGGGGACGGTCAGGTCCATAAGTGCCTTCAGTTCCTTAAGCCCGTTTTCAATGGGCGTGCCCGTAAGGCCGAGCTTCATCCCCGCGGCCAGGTCCGCGGCCGCCCTGTATGCCTTTGTCTCAGGGTTCTTTATGTGCTGTATCTCATCAAAAACGGCAAGGGGGAAGGTGAATTTATTAAGCTTATCCACATCCCTCATCATGACCCCGTAGGAGGTAATCAGTATGTCTCCCTGTTTGACGGCGTCCTCCAGGTCCCTGTCACCACCGTGATATACCGTAGTCTTCAGGGAAGGGGCATATGCCCTTATCTTATCCCTCCAGTGGGTCAGTACAGTGGTAGGGCATGTCACCAGGAACGGCCCCTTGACATCAAGAGCCTCCCTGAGCGCGACCATGAAGGCCATTACCTGATGGGTCTTGCCGAGCCCCATGTCATCGCACAACAGACCCCCGAAACCGTTCTCAAATAGGAACATGATCCATTCCGCGCCCAGTTCCTGATAGGCCCTTAAGTCGGACCTCATCCCCTTAAGCTTCGGAAATGGCCGCGACGGTTTCATCTCCAAAAGTCTTTTCAGTGAATCGCCTGCGCCGTCGCCCCCTGATATATCGATGGGCGTCTTGTTTGCGATCCTGAGCCTCATAAGATCCATGCGGGAAAACCTTACCCCCTCAGAGTCTTCCCTTGTTACCATGGTCTTATAAAATCCATAGACAGCCTCAAGATCAGGCGACATGACATCTATCCACCCGTCAGAAGCGCCTATGTATCTCTGCCCGTCCACCCTGGCCTTCAGGATATCCCGGAGGCTGATCAGATTGTTGCCGAAACCGTATTTTACGGAAAGCCAGTACCAGTCCCGGTCCAAGGCCTCGGGGCTGATCTCCATGCGGTCATAATGTCTGATAATCTTTAAGGATTCCACTTCAGGTGATATTATATTCGCCTCATTCAAAAGCTCATCCCCGAAATCATCCAGAAATTCCGGGACCTGAGATCTCTTTAACACCATTTTTACAGGGGCCTTGAATCTCCTTTCCTTGTCCGGTTTCTCCAGTTCGGCCATGATCCCCAGTTCCGGTATATAGACCAGGTCGCTGTAGAGGAAACGCTCAAGGTCCTCCCGTTCAAAGAATTTTTTCTCGCCGTCCTCCTGCAACAGGGCTACGAGAGGCCTGACCTCCAGGTCCAGTTCGGTTGTCGTGGCGATATTAAAGATGGACTTGAGGGGAACAGGATGTATCGGCATGTTGTGTTGATTAGGCAGGTGTTTCTCCATGGAGAGGATCAGCCGCTTGACCGCATTCCTTGGTATTATGAGGCGTAAGACAGAGGTCCGGGACATGTCCATGCACGTCACGGCGAATGCCCCGCTTCTCTTGTCAATGTTAGGATGAAAGGTACAGCCTGCGGCACCTAACTCCCGATATCCGTGATAGGCGACCCTGTACCAGAATCCCTCCTCCAGTATCTCCCTCCTTGTCTTGAAGCCCCGCTGTCTCATCAGCCATTCAGGTTCGGTTATTGTATGGTACATCAATCTTTCAATCACAGCGGCCCTGTTGGGCGTCAGCTCGTCCCCGTCATCAACGATATTCCGGCAGCGATCCAGGAGACGTTCAAGATCAGCCCCACTTGAAAGATAGCGGAGCAGTTCGCCCTTCTTCGGGTCGGCTATTACAGTAATTGTCCCGCTCCTGTTCGTAAGCGTCCTGACCTTGATTCTCTCAGGTGAGACCTGATTGCCGTCCGACAGAATCTCCGCCAGGCTGTGCCAGATGCTGGATTTGAAATCATCATACAGGGTCTTTCCCTTCATCCTTTTGTCCAGGGCCGTATAGACCTCCATAAGCTCCAGGATATGAGGACAGGTGGCCTTTTTAGACACAGCGCAGGTGCATGAGCGCACCATCTGATCGTCGCCCTTTATAACAAGGAAGGCTATACCCGGCCTCTTGTCCGCCTTTCCCGGCAAAAGGGCAAGAGCGTCCCTGTGGAACTCAAGACGGGTCAATGCCTCTTCCAGGTTGAAATCCCTTGTTGTCTTCTCAGTATGTTTATTCCCTTTTTTCATACTGCCTATAATTCATATAATCCGCATTAAATCAAGAGACAGTCTTGTATATCTGCTCTAAAATCGGGGCACAATATCAAGCACTACAGAAAAAATCCATCTTGTAATCCTGTTTTTTGTCTATGTTCAATTTTCTAAATCCTGTTAATCCCGTCTAATAGTTTTTTATTGGGAACTAAGGCAGGTTTATAGAAATAAAAGAAATTATTGAAAAATGACCGACAAAAGATTATAAATAATTTGAAATCAAATTAAGCAACTATTCTTAAGGCATGCAAAGGAATCGCTAAGATGAACATGAACAGGAAATTGGTGAGGAAAATTTCTATCGATGAAGACACAGACGACGGATATGTTCAGACGGAGAAGAGTGAGTTATTCTCAATGATCTGGGAGATAACCAAGGATAATTGGGCCTTTGTGAGGGGACAAGATGTTGAACGAAGATTACAAAGACATATTGCAACTATTATCAGAAGAACAGGTTGATTTCATGATAGTGGGTGCGTATGCCCTGGGCGTTCACGGATATCCCAGGGCTACTGGAGATATCGATATCTGGGTAAGACCGGATAAAATAAATTCGGAAAAATTATACAGGGCGCTGGCACGATTCGGCGCGCCTCTTGGTCAAATTGAAATCCATGAATTTTCAACTGAAGGAATTATTTTCCAGATTGGGGTGATCCCTCGCAGAATTGATATCATAACCAAGGTTGACGGAGTCACATATCAAGAGGCGGATGAAGACAAAATTATTGTTGAAATCGAGGGTTTAAAAGTACCCGTTATATCTTTAGAAAAATTGATAAGAAATAAAAGGGCGACCGGAAGAGAAAAGGATGAACTTGATATAAAGATATTAACAAAAAATCGTAATGACAAATTTTAACTCTTTTCGGATAGCATTTAAAATTCGATCAATACAACATACCCCCGGAAGAAAACCTCATACGGAATGTTTATGAAGAAGGGGGACCATATTGTCGCAATATTCATTCAGAATCACATCAGAGATCATATGATGCAACTTGCAGGAAGCTATATAAATTCTTAGTGGCAACAAGGCAGAATGGCTAATGCTTACATGTGTCCAGCGGAGTAAAAAGCTGCCCGCTGATACAAGACGTTCTGCCACAAAGGTGCGGAGCTGGATGGCAAATAAATTTACGGAAAAACAAGGCCAGTATCTGGCTTTTATTTACAGTTATATGACAATGTTCGGGAGACCGCCTGCGGAAAAAGATCTCCAGTTGTTCTTCAGAACAACGCCTCCTACGATTCATCAGATGATATTAAAGCTTGAGGAAAATGATTTCATCAGTCGCATTCCCGGCCAAGCGCGGTCAATAAATCTTCTGGTCGATCCGAACGAAATTCCGAGGCTTAAACGTCCCGGGTAAGCTAAAGACAGAACAAGGCGCTCAACACGGAATACTGTAATAGAGATCTTTCAATTATTGGAGAACCGCCAACATTCATGTGCAAAGGAGACACAAAGAGCGCGTGTCTCTGACACGCAGCGTTCAAAGACATTATGTGATTAACCCATCTTCCGCAGTTAAAAAAATCAGGTCTAATAATTCCAATAAGTTATGTTTAAATAAGTGCGATTTTCTGCACTACATTTTCAATAATCTTAGGTCTATTGGG
>Ga0153915_10000588_pt1 | contig 33677 bp, 35 predicted proteins | sample Opewatmetagenome_2_FD_107003 | JGI IMG/M metagenome (GOLD analysis project Ga0153915, IMG submission 107003) | Freshwater wetland microbial communities from Ohio, USA - Open water 3 Core 3 Depth 3 metaG | ecosystem: Environmental > Aquatic > Freshwater > Wetlands | place: USA: Ohio, Lake Erie... | reverse complement strand
TTGCAAAATTCCTCCACTTGTCATTCCGAACGAAGTGAGGAATCTAAAAGGCATTGATATCAAAAGATTTCTCCCTTTGGTCGAAATGACAATTGATGCTTTTTTGAGTTTTGCAATTACCTCAATATGTTATGAAAGGAGGTGAATGACATGAAAAATATTTTGGCAAGTTTATTGGCGGTTACTTTATTGATAAGTTTTTCAACTATTTCGTTCGCTCAGCATAAGGTATCCAAGATGGAAACACTAAGCGGCAAGATCGTTTCCATTGACACCGCTAAGAAGGAAGTTACGATTCAGGAGACAAGCGGAGCGCAGAAGACCTTCAGCGCGGATGCCAAACAGATCTCTTCCTTAAAGACGGACGAATGGGTCAAGGTTAACTTTAAATCCGGCAGCAATACCGCCGAAACCATCAAGGATATAACAAAGAAACACAACAAATCCTGATTAACACAAAAGATAATTGAAGGTTGAAAGGTGTATATTATGAAAAGAATAATTATTTTGGCGCTCGCATTCATCTTTGCAGCTTCTGTCTCCTTCGCTGCGCAAAAGGAAACAACGGAAACCAAGGAGATGACCGGCAAGGTTAAGACAGTCACTGTTGCCAACCCATCAAAGGGAACCAAGTCAGAGGTAACGGTTATAGATGACAAATCGAGCGAAAAGGTTTTTCTGATGAAATCCACTACGACGGTCTATGGCACTGATTTCAAGGCTGTTGGTTTGGATAAAATAAAGGCTGATCAGAAGGTCAAGGTCAAATACAGTACAACTAAAGAAGGCGTTAACGAGGCAGTTTCTATTAATTTCCTTAAATAAATTTCCTTAAATATTCTCCTCCTTTTTAAGCGGCAGACATCCCAGTCTGCCGCTTTTTTTCAAATCTTTCATTGTTGCTTATAGCGGCAGTGTATTCAAAAGATTGAATCAACCCTCGTTTTCCCAATTCATTCAAAGCGCCTTTCTCGATGAAGTTCGTTAATTGGCTAAGCGCTTTAGAAAAATGGTTGAATCGCTGAATCCAGCGGATCTCTTGTGTCGTCATCGTGTATCCCCGTAAAATGCACTGTTAAGTGACTTGTCTATCTTGCTGACCTTAAATTGCACATTGTCAATCTCTATGTGGTAATGTTCAATTTTTACTAATGGCTATCAACTCTAACGTTTTATGATTTGTCCGTGTCTGAACTTTTTTCACAGGAATCATCCAGTATTCTATTTGGATACAACTTGATTTTAATCTTCGCTTTTTTATATGGCGACGGAGGCTCGGCAGCCATTTTGACGATGGGGACATCTGGAGCATAAGGGAATTCAGTAGAACTAATGGCGCTTGTCAGCCTCTTGGTCAGCCGATTTAATTCACGGAGTTCGCATTCCCATAGGACAATGACTTTCCAACCTAATCGTCGAAGCTCCCTTTGGTTTTTCCAGTCTCGTTCCACAGTTCTTTTAAATTTAGGAATCCAATAACCCTGGTTCGTTGCAGGCATGGAAGCCTGCGGACACGCTTTGTGACGATGCCAAAAACATCCATGGACGAAAACCACTGCGGAGTATTTCGGCAAAACAATGTCAGGATTGCCCGGCAGGTCTTTTCGGTGCAGCCGGAATCGAAAACCCAAGCCATGAAGCAGAGATCGCACTGTCATTTCAGGCGTTGTATTTTTTGATCGCACCAAACGCATTATGTTGCTGCGTTTTTCAGGTGAAAAAGTATCCACGTGACACCTTCATCCGATGGATATTTTTAAACTTGGATCGGTCTCTGTTTGTTCGATTATGCGATTATATGCATTCACCAAGTCTTTGATTTTCACTGGGCGCTTGTCATGTTGAAACCCGCTCAGTTCATAGATATTAGTGGCAATAAACTGCGCTACTTCCAGTATATCAATACGATCGTCGACATCCGCATCTTTTGCCAAGGCCCCGGCGCCTCCTGCGCCGCCCTGTGTGGTTATTATGACTGGTCTGAGATTTTCATTCAAATTGTCGCGGCATTTGCGAATTAATGCCTCGGATGGCGCCGTTGTAACATGTATGGATGTATCCCCTACAAGGAAATCTCCTTTCCTCCCGGTCGGGGCGTCTGCCACTGAAAAACCTTTGTGGTCTATTTGAATTTCCGGAAGAGCCATCTCCAATTTGGCCCCGACAAAATGCTGCATCACAGCGCCAGCAACCATTGTCCCCTGGCATTCACGCTGTCTTGAAAAAGCGGCCTCAATCAAATCCGTAATGATGCTTCTCAACGATTTGGAAGGATCAATCTTAATGCCGAAAGGCTTGGAGGAAAAATAGGCCGTCACACGGTTAACCCACCAGCGTTCAATTACAGGAAAATCCAGAAGGTCTTTCTTATGGAGGGTATTGAGCAAAGCAATATAGTCCTGCATTAGACGCATGCTTCCGCGGCTGGTTCGCCCACCTTCTTCCGCAAGAATGCGCTTTATGCCATAATCTGCCAGTATAGCCTGCACTGCTGCTCCGCCAAGTCCGGACACCTGTCCCCCTTTGGGCGTGAGGAAACCATCCGCTTTGTAAGGAGCTTCTTGCTTGCTTGCGGATCGGGTAATCACCAAGACTACAGATAGTGTGCCTTTGGAATTGATCTTATGATCGCTCTCGAATTGTTCCAGATATTCATTTAGTTTCAACTTTTGCATGTCTCAACCGGGCCTCAAATTGTTTTATAGATAGATTCTCTTTTGTTGACTATTCCATGGTCTCCATAATTTCTCAGAGGCACAAGTCGGACGCGGACGTGCTGCATGTCCCTGTGATTCTTCAGTTCTTCCAAAAGCGGATTAAGATAATTTTTTGCAATCCAGTTAATAACCGGAACGCAAACAGCATCGCCGAACCCAAACAGAGCTTTATTCAAGGTTACATTGACGATAAAATCATTTGCACCCATTAGTCTGGCGCATTCGCGCGGCGTAAGCAGTCGGACTTTCACCTTGCCGTGACCGGCCTGCACCAGGATTTGTCTGCCGCTTCCGCCTCGTGGGGTTCGCAGGCATCCTGCCAGACCATCGATCCTAAGCTCAGCCATTGATCGGCCTTTCCTTATGCGGCGAAACACAGTGCCGTAAGACCAACCCGGCGCATCCATCATTTGCTGAAGTTGCTTGGCGTGTTTTTCACTCATTTGATTGACGAGGTAATCCCGGCGTTTATCGTCCCACCAGAAAGCGGAATCATCAGGAAGGGCTTCAATTATGTCCGGCAGAGTCATGAGCCCTTTTGGCAATGGAGGCAAGCTTCTGACGTTCCAGACTATCTCCGGATGAGTGAAGATAAACTCGGCCAAGGCCTTTGGACGCACATCGCTTTCATAGAATCTCAAGGAATCCTGCATCTCCCAAGCCGCATGCCCATTGCGAAGAACGCCGATGACGAAAAGACGAACACGGCTCTGAGGCACAAACCGCGATGCATCAATAATAAAAGCGTCTGTGGCATAACCAAGTCGATTCAACGCCAATAATGCTGCTTGAAAATCGCGACCGCCATGTGATGTCAAGAAACCCGCGACATTTTCAAGCAGCACGATTGGAGGACGTCTGTTTTCCATTTCTTCCAGAATTCGGACAAAGCCCCAGTAAGCGGAGGATTGTTTGCCGTGCAATCCTTTTCTCATGCCTGCAAGTGAGAGATCATTGCATGGAAATGAGGCCGTGGCCATTGTAACTGTTGGGATCTGATCTGGATTAAGCTTATGAATATCGTCAAGGAGGAAATAGGAACTGCATTCCCCGAAATGAGCGGAATACATTTCAAGTTTATCGCGATCTAAATCATTGGCGAAAACAGCCTTCCAACCTTCCTGCTCCAGGCCCATACGCATCAAACCAATGCCTGCAAAAAATTCTGCAACCGTCCTCTCTTGAAGGATATCTTTTTTTTGATGCAAAGTTGTTTTGCGGTCGTGTCGATTATCCATTTGTCTGAAATTAGCCCTGTTTTCTAAAGGGTGCTGGTTGTAGATACAAGTTATTTGAGTCTAATATACAGGTCTTGACAGGCAATTACAAGATTCAAATGAACCTGCTCTTCCCTGCCGCATTGGGACCAAAGATGACAGAGAGCGGATTCAACTCCACCTCAAAATTATGCAACGATTTATAGCCATTATAAGAGGAGGCAGCAGTGTCAGAGCTACAGGGCCTGTTGCCCAAACCCCAATTTGAGGATATTGCGAGAGAATGGGCTGTCTTGCATTTACTGGACTAATTGATATTACATGGTTTCTCAAACAGGTAATTTTGAAGTCCAGCATCTTTTTGATTTAGGCAACAGTCCGTACACAATTGACAAAATATTTATTTTTATAAATTGTAATGCAACTCAATTATCCGGCTGCTTGATTTTTTGTTGTCCGTGTTGAGCGCTAGGCCAACGGATTTCTGGGCCAGTTTCGTGAGGCTCCTTAGCCGCTGTATTGACTGAGTCGTCATCTGGAAAAGCTGCTGCCACGTCTGGACTCAGGAGAACAAGATTCGAGCCCTTTTGATATTCGTTATAATATTTGCCGCGAACACCGCTGCCGAAATCTTCCATCCGATATTCTTTTCTCATTTCTTCTTTTTTAGCCGTCTTCATATATCTTCCTTTTATCACCTTGAGTGTTAAGGGTTTTTAAGTTTCATAATCACCTCAGGTGCCGCTGATTGTGGACGCCTTAATAAGCCATTCTTTATCTACTGAGAATGCCTGACCTAAAGGATCAAAACCGGAAAGGTCCTGCCTTTTTAATTTGTTCCGGATTTTCTCAAATAACCTTACGGTTTCCTCAGCATATAATCGTTCCCCACAATGGAGACATACTTCCGCATTAATCTGTAATACAGCAGTGTGATTCCCGCCGTGTAAAATCTTTTCAACCATCTTCTCGGTTAATTCGCCCCCGCAAACGGGACATTTTTCAAAGGGTAACATCATTTATCCCTCCTTATTCGAAAATCGATCCAACGAGCCGGATCGGGCCGATACACTGTAATCAAAACAGCCCATCGATTAAATTCATTAAAAGCCCAAACACTATGAACTGCATCCCCGCCAAAGGTTAGACCATTTATCAGACAGCTTGGATATGGCTTATCATCAGGATATTTTTCTATTATCTCACCATGCGACACTGAAAAAAATATTTCATCGAAAGTTAAATAGTCAGCCTCAGCCTCTTCATCAGCATGATCAGTAATCCTAATCCGATTATTTTGAATTGCGTTTTTAAGATCTTCGATTAGCATAAAAATTCATCATCAGTATCTATGTGAAGTCTATTATATCGTTCAATGATGCGGCTTTCGCCTGATAATTATTAAACTATATTTATCTGTAACAATTATGCGATTTAATCCGGATATTGTCAGCTTGGCTATCCTGCCTTCTGTTTTCTGATCTTTTTGAATTAACCTAAATTAGGATAGCTGAAACATAATATATTAATAGGCTTTTTGCAACAGTATATTGAAATGCCTTTCTCCTTCTTGTATGGATGAGTTGATCAAGAGTTTTAGTCAGTAAATCCCAATAAGGTTATTAATCCTTGAAAATCTTAACTTGACATTAGGATTTTCAAGGATTATAGTCTGACCATGATTCCAAGACCCGGCGCACATGAACATATAAATCAAGCCCTCGGCCTCTATCCTGTGGCCGCGCTTTTGGGACCGCGTCAATGCGGCAAGACCACCCTTGCGAGGATCATTGCGGAACAATCCCCCGGCGCCTTTTTTGACCTTGAAAACCCTGTAGATACCAGACGATTATCAGCGCCCATGAGCGTTTTGGAGAAGCTGACAGGGCTTGTTATAATAGACGAAATCCAAAGACGGCCTGATCTGTTTGAATTGTTGAGAGTATTGGTTGACCGCCCGAATAATCCTGCCCGTTTTCTTATCCTTGGCTCCGCTTCGCCAACTCTAATAAAGGGCTCCTCCGAATCACTTGCCGGACGCATCGGGTTTATAGATCTTTCAGGGTTTAATCTATGGGAAACAGGCGTTGAACAGCGAGACAGGCTTTGGATGCGCGGCGGATTTCCAAGGTCCTTTCTTGCCCCTGATGATAATGCCAGCATCCTCTGGAGAGAAAATTTCATACGCACATTCCTTGAAAGGGACATCCCCCAGCTTGGGATAGGCATCCCGGCAGAGACCCTCAGGAGGTTCTGGACCATGGTTGCCCATTACCATGGCCGCATATGGAATGCAGCACAGTTTGCAAGATCCATCGGCGCCTCCGAGGTGACCGCCCGCCGTTATCTTGATATCCTTGCAGGCGCCTATATGGTAAGGATACTGCCGCCGTGGTTTGAAAACACCCGCAAGCGACAGGTCAAGGCCCCGAAGATCTATATCCGTGACAGCGGTCTTTTCCATGCCCTTCTTCAGATTGAAACACTTTCAGGGCTTCAGGGTCATCCCATGCTGGGCGCCTCCTGGGAAAACTTCGCGCTCGAACATGTCCTTGGTAGGCTTAAAAGCCGCGATGTCTATTTTTGGGCTACACATGCAGGCGCTGAGCTTGATCTCTTTGTCATTGCAAAGGGGAAGCGATACGGGTTTGAATTTAAATATGCCGATGCTCCCGGTTCGAGCCGTTCCATGAGGGCCGCAATCCAGGACCTTGGCCTGGAACATCTGTGGGTGATATTTCCCGGCAAAGAGGAATACGATATCGATGAAAAGATCTCCGTGATGCCTGTTGAAAATATTTCCGGTTTGACCATGGTTATAAATGATCATGCTTTTCCTGCAAAATAGCCATGCCTAGTCAGTCTCAGTGCCCGCCGGCAGAGAGAATGGAAGTTCTACCGTCGAGAACTCACCATATTTCAAGGGCCATCGGCACAAAGATGATGCCGTTCTTTTTTTGTAAAGGTCCTGTTCTTTTGAAGCCCATCCTGGAATAAACAGGTTCCGCAAAGGGTGATGAATTCACGGTGATTCGCTTTACATCAGGTTGCCTTCTGCGGCATTCATCGACTGCCTTGCGGATAAGTTCTTTTGCTATGCCCTCACCGCGACGACTCACAAAAAGCAGTGAAATATGATCGCATCTGCTCATCTCAATTACGCCGACAATTTCTGAATCTTGCTCCGCAACTACCACCGTTTGTTCCGGCCCAACCCGCTCAGCCAATGAGTCTGCGTTCGCAAACTTGAAGAACTCCTCAATGCCGTCCTGTTCGTAATCAGGCGCTACGAATTCATTAAAGATCTTTGCAACCAGTGAACAGACCTTTGCCTCTTCTCCCTGTTTCATGAATCTATAGCGTATATCCTTATTCACCGCTTATCTCCTCATACACATCTGATACATGGACGACATCCTTAATCGGCGGCAACTTTCTTTCCCAATTCATAAGCCTGTTGGAGCAGATCCGGTTGCTTCTGAATATCGCCCACAGCAGTGGCGCTCCCATAAACCAGGCCCGCCACCGGCGCTTCGATGAAGCGGCAAATATCCTGAAAAGCGCGCAGGGCATTTACAGCCCCTGAAGTGAAGGGGTCAATATCGCCATAGGTCATAAGCATCCCAAGCGGTTTCCCTTTCAGTGCATGACCCTGCGGCCCATTCAACGCATAAAATGCACGATCAATGAACAGCTTGGTCTGGGCTGTGAAGGTGAACCAATACACCGGGCCCGCAAGAATGAGCGCATCGGCCTGGCGCAATCGGGGGAGAAGGGCGGTCAACTCATCGTCGATGATGCAGTCTGTGTCGGTTGCTGTCTGACAGGCATCACAGGCGTTGCATGGCTCCATTGTCAGTCCATGTAAATAGATCATCTCCACTTTGGCGCCACAGGAACGCACCCCGGCAGATGCATGTTCAGCAAGAGTGGCGCAATTCCCATTTTTGCGAGGGCTGCCCAAGACAATGATCACTTGTTTCGTCATACTTTATCTCCTTGAATAATGCTAGTATTGCTGCTTTATAATGTGAAAACTCTTTCAGCGTTAATATGACAGATCTTCTCTTTATCCTGTTCGCGTATGGGCGCTTTATTTATAAAACTGACTGCTCCCTCGGCATTCTCCATTGGATAGTCGAAGGAATGCAAACCGGCCTCCGCACTGAACCCCCACATTGCGCTGTCGAGCATCGGATATCCGATGAAGGGCTTCATCATATCCGGAGAAGGACCCCTGGGGTGAAGATATATGGGAACATTTAACTTGTGAGCCCGCTCAAAAATAACCCAGTACTTCTTGTCGTCCAGGTACTCGCCCTTCGTATGCGAATTGATGACCTGGAATGGATTGCGACCCCGGCCACTGGTCGGGATCTGAACCTCACTATCACTCACATGGAATGGATGACCGAATTAGTTCACCGGTCCATCCCATTTTTTGACTAATGATGTCAGACTGCCTGAAATCCCTTCTATTTTATCGAATCCTACAGGTTTTAAAGTGGAAGCCTGCATGGCCTTCCATGATGACGCCAATTCGGTCAATCGAGGATCAGCATGCTCGAAGAATATCTTATATGCATCGCATAAATAACTGACGCCATTACGCTGTGGGTACCTTGCGCGATCCTTTATACACCCGCCCCGGCAATGATTAAGCCATTTGCATACACTACATTCATTTGGCAGCCTGTTCTTCATTGCCCCGAAGACATTCTGCCTTTCAGAGTTCAGCATATCCTGCAGTAGGCCTTTTTTAAGGTTTCCCAGTTTCCATTGGGGCTCAACAAAGAAATCACAGGAATAGACATCGCCGTTATGTTCTATAACCAGGTAATTGCCGCACTCCTCAAGGAGGGTGCATTCAGGCGGTGTTAATCCCACGTATCTATAAAAGATGGAATCAAAAAATCGAATGGATGTTGTTTGCGCGCCGTTAACGAAATCAGATATCCATAGATCAAATAATGCGCATAAAAAAGAACCGAATTTTTCCGCGGAAACAGAAAGGGGCAACAGCCTGCCTGGATTAAGGGGATCGATCTCAATGCAGGGTATGAACTGCATGTAATTCAGGCCCATGCCTTTATAAAACCTGTATATCTCTTCCGGAAATCCTGCTGAGTAATCAGTGACAACACTTAATGCATTTACAGATACCCCTTGATCCAGCATTAATTTTGCCCTGTCCATTACTGTTGACCACGTATTTCCACCGTCTTTCATAAGCCGGTAATGATCATGGACTTGTTCAGGGCCGTCTATGGAGAGTCCGACAAGGAAATTGTATTGTCTTAAAAACCTTGCCCAGTCTTTATCGATCAAAAGGCCGTTGGTCTGCAGGCCGTTGCCGACTGTCTGGTTCCTGCCGAATCGACATATCAGATCAACGGCCTTCTGGAAAAACGGCAAGCCCATCAAAGTCGGCTCGCCGCCCTGCCATGCAATGCCCACCTCATCACCGGCCTGGGTCATTGCCTGCCTGATCATCTCGGTCAGGACATCCTCGGACATCCTGTGTTTTTTACTGCCAGGGAACAGGCTCGATTTGCCGGAATAAAAACAATAGGTACAGGCAAGATTACAATCAGGGCCTGCAGGTTTGACAAGGACCGAATTGAGAACCTTTTGGGTCATGGTTTAGGATCGGAACCGGATGCCGTCATCTTGGCCTTGGTCTCGGCGTATGCCTTTTGGACCTCTTCAGGGAATCCGGGAATAAGACTTTCAACCCGACGGGTGATCTCTGCCACAACATCAGGATGGTCTGCCGCGGCGTTATAGCTTTCATCCGGATCCGATTCCAGGTTGTATAACGCAGGCACGCTCCCGGACTGATTCATGGACCCGCCCATAGCCTGTCCTCCGCCCGGCGGATTGCCGGATTGTCCAGCGGAAGGCGTGACGCCCTGAAGTCCGCCTCCGGAAGCATTGCCAGGCTGTCCGCCCATCGGCATGCCTCCTCCCATGCCGGAACTGCCTTGCGCGAAACGCAGCTTCCACTTACCCAGGCGGGCGTTGGTCAGGGACCATCCCTCCCAGTATAATAACACCTCACGTTCTATCTGCATCTTTTTGCCTGTTAAGAGCGGCCAGAGGTTTATCCCATCAAGGGGTTTGGATGGAAGTGCAGCCCCGGAAAGATTTGCGAGCGTAGGAAGGATGTCAACAGCGGCGGCTACGTTGCTGCATACAAGGCCCGACGGGATCTGACCGGGCAGCCTGGCAGCGAAAGGCACACGCACGCCCCCTTCATAGGTGGATCCCTTGCGTCCCCTGAGTCCGCCCGGGCTTCCCTCCCCATTGGCAGGACCGTTGTCGCTTGTGAAAATGACGAGTGTATTCTGTTCAAGCCCGTATTTTTTCAGCGTGTTGAGTATCTCGCCTACGCTCCAGTCGATCTCCATTATGGAATCGGCATAGAGGCCCATACCGGATTTGCCGACGAATTTCTCAGATGCCGCGAGCGGGGTATGAGGCATGGTATGGGGCATATAGAGGAAGAAGGGTTTATCCTTTGATCTTTCTATGAACTTCAATGCCTGTTCTGTATAACGTTTGGTAAGGGTTGCCAGAGTTGTCCGGTTCTCAATAATCTCTGTATTGTGCATCAATACGAGACCCATGTCGTTGCTGTAAGGGATGCCGTAATACTCGTCAAAACCGCGACTGGTGGGCAGATATCCCTCCTTGTCGCCTAAGTGCCACTTGCCTATGCACATTGTATTGTATCCCCGCGACTTAAGCACATTTGCCACCGTGGTCTCCGAGAGATCCAGTCCGGTAGCGTTAGGCTGCAGGACGTTAGGGACGCCAACGCGCGTCGCATAGCGTCCTGTCAACAGCCCTGCCCGCGATGGTGAGCACAAGGGGCTGGCAGAGAAGTGCGTGAAGCGAACGCCTTCTTTAGCTATGCGGTCAATGTTCGGGGTAGGGATATTCGAACCAAAGCTGCCTATGTCGCCATAGCCCAAGTCGTCGCAAAGGATCAGTACAATATTCGGCAGGCGCCCGGCAGACATCGCCCATCCAAACTGTGAACCGAATGCAGCGCCGGCCACTATGACGCCTGCCGTCTTTATGAACTCGCGGCGGCCTGCCATGAGAGGAGTCGAAGAAGAATAAGCGTTGTTTGTATCCATGGGTTGCTCCATGATGATTTAGGGAAGGCAATGTAATAAGAATTCACTATTAATAATCCGAAGGATAATATCCATTATCTTGAGTGTCAAGGTAAATAAGAGACCGCTGGATGTGATCCAACAGCTTCTGTATCCTCGCCCCCCTCCAGGATTTCGGATTCTTATCTTAAAGCTGCCTCCCGCAAGAATATTAATGCCCATTCATTTCTCTTGATAGAAATCATGCCATATGGTAGTGATTTTATTGGCATCAGGATATTGTTAGATTCAAGCTGTCAGCCATCAGCAGTCAGCTCTCAGCAAAATTAAAAATAAAACAGAGTGTCATCTGACTGCTGCACCAAATAACAACAAAATCTACCATGGTAAAAAGCATGCCCGTAAAATCAGAAGAGATTTCAATAAAGACTACCTCCAAGACCGATGTCATTGATATTACTTCAAACGTACTAAAGGTCCTCTCAAGGTCAGGGATAATGAACGGCGTAGCCTCCCTTTTTGTCCCGGGCTCCACCGCGGCCCTTACGACCATTGAATATGAGAGCGGCGTCATTACTGACCTTAAGAAGGCGATTGACAGACTGGCGTCACAGGATATCTATTACGAACACAACGAGAGATGGGAGGACGGAAACGGTTATGCACATGTCCGCGCCGCGCTCCTTGGCCCGTCATTGCATATACCTGTAATAGATGGTAAACTCTCCCTGGGCACATGGCAGCAGATAGTGTTGCTTGATTTTGACAACAGGCCCAGGCAACGGCAGGTTATAATCCAGCTTTTGGGGGAATAGGCTTTGAAAAACAAACCGACCGGAGACGGTCAATCATTGACAAAAAAGATCGCCTTTCAGGACCATGACCTCTTCAGGATGCTGTGCGGTCAGCAGGGCGCCAATTTAAAGATCATCGAGGGGAAGGTAGGGCTTTCCATTAACGCGAGGGGCACGGAGTTGCTCCTCAAGGGCGGCGACTGGGAGATAGAGCTGGCTGAAAAGGCATTAAGGCAGCTATATGATCTTATAAAAAATAATTTCCCAATATATGGAAACGACGTGGAATACGCGGTCAGGATCCTGAGCGGGAATCAATCCGCTGATCTTAAAAAGATATTCATGGACAGCGTCTTTATCTCATCGCAAAAGAAGAAGATATCACCCAAAAGCGTGACCCAAAAAAATTATATCGATGGGATCAGAAATTTTGACATCGTCTTCGCCATAGGTCCTGCAGGGACCGGAAAGACATACCTGGCCATGGCCATGGCTATTGCATCGCTTTTAAAGAAGGAGGTCAACAGGGTCGTTCTCGCAAGGCCTGCCGTTGAGGCAGGGGAAAAGTTGGGGTTCCTTCCGGGCGACCTGGCTGAAAAGGTAAACCCCTATCTCAGGCCCCTCTATGACGCACTCCATGATATGATGGATTTTGCAGACGCCTCCCGTCTTATCCAGCAGGGGGTTATTGAAGTAGCGCCCCTTGCGTTTATGAGGGGAAGGACATTAAACGATTCCTTTGTGATACTCGATGAAGCTCAGAATGCCACCACGGAACAGATGAAGATGTTCCTTACCAGGCTCGGGTTCAGTTCAAAGGCCGTAATAACAGGAGATGTTACACAGATAGACCTCCCCCAGGGAAAGGCATCCGGCCTGATCCAGGCAAGGTCCTTGCTGGAAGGGATTAAAGGGATCAAGTTTGTATATTTCACAAGGGATGATGTGGTTAGACATCCGTTGGTGCAGGAGATTATAGACGCCTATGAAAGGGGAGATCAGGGAGGACCGCGCAATGGCCAATGATCCTTATCTGAAAAAGGGACCGGATCATCTGGAAGGCATGAGGCTGCTGATCCTGGTGATCATGAGCATTATCATCAGTATATTGCTTTTCCCTGACATCCTGAACAGGCCGAAGACCTATAAGCTGGGAGACGTGTCTGACCAGGATATAAAGGCATCAAGCGATCTGCTTATAGAAAACAGCGAGTTGACGGAAAAAAACAGGACGGACGCGGCTGACGCTGTTCCCGCTGTGTATGACTTTGACCCTGACGCCTCGAATCTGGTACTGAGACTTAAAGAGGCCATGACTGAGGCAAGGGATGCCTTTTTCCCGGCTTCAACTAAAGATGAATCTACCGTCCCTGTTGCGGCAACCGAGGCACAGAAGGAAGAGGGGAAAACCCTCGCTCAGGATCGTTTTTTTCAGATACTGGAGATTTCACCGGATCAAAAACTTTTTAATAACCTGATAAAAAGCAAGTTCGCCGTGGAGATAGAGGAGAATACATCCGATTTATTGACTCAGGTATTATTAAAAGGGGTTGTAGGAAACACCATGGTTCTCATGAGCCAGCAGCAAAAGGGCATAACCCTTAAAGCTGTTCAAACTCAGGAGGAAGCTCTCGTAACGGACCTTTCACGCTTTTATAATATCGAAGGGGCAAAAAATTTCATAAGGAATCAGAAAGAAGACCTTAAAGAAAAGACCCGCTCCTCAGCCTATTCCAACGTCTCCGTCAATCTGGCTATAACACTTATCAGGACCAACGTCACATCCGACATCAGGGAGACCCAATTAAAAAAGGACCTCGCAAGGGAAGCGGTAAAGCCCTCTTTCTATCAGATAAAGACAGGGGAAATGCTAGTCAGAGAGGGAGAACGGATAGGGCCGGAGCATCTTATAAAGCTTTCCGCTGAAAACAAATTATTGGAAGGAAAGGACACCTTGCGGCGGGTGCCCGGAATGGCGGCCCTAATAGCGATATTCCTTGCGGCAATTTATGTGTCCGGGTTAATAAGGTTTAAATCCTCAGGCGATGATTCACGACAGCTCCTGTTCACGGTGATCACCCTCCTTGTGTTATTCCTGTTTACATGGGCCTATGACTTCATAGCCGAGGAGATAGCCAGGGGATTTCACTCCCTGACATACAAATCCCTGTTATTCGCAATACCTGTCGCCTGCGGATCAATGCTTATAGCCATATTTCAGGGCATGGGCATGGCCCTGGTTTTCTCTCTTGTTATCTCCATACTTTCTTCCCTGGCGATCCAGGGCGGGGAGGAGTTCTTTATTTATTTTTTTGTGGGCAGCCTTTTAGCCGCCTACTGGGTGAAGGATTACAGGCATAGGGGAATACTGATCAGGACCGGATTAAAGGTCGGGCTTGTTAATATCCTTCTATGCCTTTCCATGGAGACGAGTTACGGGACTCTTTTTTCAACAGACGCGATGGTGGCCGTTATTGCCGGTTTCCTGGGCGGGATACTCGCGGGCGTTGTCTCTGCAGGGATTATTCCCCTGGTGGAGATGGCATTCGGTTTCACCACGGATTTAAAACTTCTGGAACTGGCCAACCTCGATCAACCCCTCTTGAGGGAGCTTATGGTCCAGGCCCCCGGGACCTATCACCACAGCGTCATTGTCAGCAACATGGCAGAGGCATCTGCAGAGGCCATAAAGGCAAACCCCCTTCTGGCAAAGGTAGCCGCCTATTATCATGATATAGGCAAGATGAAAAAACCCCAATACTTTATCGAAAACCAGGCGGGGAAAGAAAACAAACATGATAAACTGGCTCCATCCATGAGCGCTCTTATAATTACCTCCCATGTCAAGGACGGCGTGGAGCTAGCCAGGGAGCACAATCTCAACATGGAGATAATTGATATCATACAGCAGCATCAGGGGACAAAACTGATAAGTTTTTTTTATCAAAAGGCAAAGGATCAGGCCGCGTCTAAAGGGAGCAAGGCATTTCACATAAAGGAAGAGGATTTCAGATATCCCGGCCCCAAGCCTCAGACAAAAGAGGCAGGTCTTGTCATGCTGGCGGATATGGTTGAGGCGGCTACAAGAGCCCTCGCCGATCACGCCCCTGCCCGTGTACAGGGAACAGTGCAAAGGATCATCAACAACGTCTTTGCAGACGGACAGTTGAATGACTGCGAGATCACATTAAAGGACCTTCATGAGATTGCCAAATCCTTTAACATGACCTTGAGCGGTATTTTTCACTATCGTGTCGAATACCCTGATTCAAATTTAAAAAACGGAAAAAAGGCGGATAATGGAGATACAAATAATATATCAGAAGAAAATGCCGGGGATAAAAACCACGTCAATAAAGACGATAATGAAGAAAGTCTTAGAAGACTTGGCCTGTGATAAAAGGGAGTTGAGCATCCTTTTTACCGATGACGATCATATTGCCGGACTTAATAAAAAATACCGGGGCAAGGATAAGCCTACAAATGTCCTGGCCTTTCCCATGTCAGGCGACCCTGCCGATGTGGAATCAGGGATGCTGGGCGATGTGGTTATATCCGTGGATACGGCCATGCGGGAATCGGTCGAGACAGGCGAAACCGTTGATGAGACAATATATCGTTTACTGGTGCATGGGTTGTTGCACCTGTTGGGTTATGACCATGAGAGATCTTTAAAAGATGAAAAAATTATGACCAGAGAAGAGACAAGACTGGGAATGTTGATAAAGGAGGAAATAAATGGCGCGTCTGGCTGTAAACATTGATCACGTGGCAACACTCAGGGAGGCCAGGAAGACAAATGTCCCGGATCCTGTCATGGCCGCAGGCATTGCAGAAATGGCAGGGGCGGAGTGTATCATCTGTCATCTCAGGGAAGACAGGAGGCATATCAATGACAGGGATTTAACCCTTTTAAGGCAGGTCATAAAAACCAGGCTGAACATGGAAATGGCTGCCGTTGACGAGATGATAGAGATAGCAAGGGCCCTGAGACCTGACATGGTCACACTTGTTCCTGAGAAGAGAAAGGAACTGACGACCGAAGGGGGCCTTGATGTAAAGGCAAACCCCGGCCATTATGCAAAGGTTGTCGAAAGGCTTGCCGAAAAAGGAATAAAGGTGAGTTTTTTTGTGGACCCTGATCCAGCTCAGATCGAGTCCGCGCATAATATAGGCGCGGATATAGTCGAGATCCATACGGGGCATTATAGCGAGGCCCATTCAGAACAGGAGGCAGGGGAGCGCTTTCAAAGGATAGCCAGGGCTGTTGAGGCATCCTCGGACCTGAAACTGGGGATCAGCGCCGGACATGGCCTTAATTATTTTAATGTGAAAAGATTCGGGTTTCTTCCTCAGATAGAGGAATACAGCATAGGACACAGTATAATGGCGAGGGCCATATTTGTCGGCCTGGATCGGGCGGTAAGAGAGATGATTGATTTGATAAAAGGCTTTTAAAGATGATTTACGGCACAGGAATTGACATCGTGCAGATTAAACGTATGGACACGGTTATCAAAAGATGGGGCGAAAGGTTCATCGACCGCGTCTTCACGCCGCAGGAGATTGAGATATGTTCCCGCAGGGCGCGCCCTTCCTCCGCTTTTTCGATGCGTTTTGCAGCGAAAGAGGCATTTTCAAAGGCCATAGGCCTCGGCATGAAGAATGGGATCAGGTGGCTCGATATTGAGGTCTTTCATTATCCGGGGGGAAGGCCCGGCCTGAGGGTCCACGGGAGATCACATGAACTCTGCGCAATAGAAATGATCACGGGTTTTCACGTGAGCCTCTCCGATGACGGAGAATACGGGGTGGCCATGGTAATACTGGAGAAAAACTGATGAGGATCGTCAAGGCATCGGAAATTAAGGAGATGGACAGGTTGACCATCAACAAGATAGGGATACCCGGCATTGTCCTTATGGAGAACGCCGCCCGCGGCGCGAGCAGGATATTTCTTGAACATTTTAATCCGGCCCGGGGCTCTCAGGCGGTTATCCTTTGCGGAAAGGGAAATAACGGGGGGGACGGCTTTGCAATGGCCAGGCATCTTGCCCATTCGGGGTTGAAGATCATCGTTATTTGCCTTGCCCGGTTATCCCGGATCTCCGGAGACGCCCTCACAAATCTTGAAATCCTTCAACGCATGGGCATGGGTGTAATCGAGTCCCCGACATCCTCTGAATTAGAGAACTGCTACGGGCATATTGAGAGATGCGACTATATAATAGACGGGATATTCGGGACAGGACTTGGCTCCGATGTGGAAGGAATTTACCGGCAGGCCATCCAGAAGATAAATGCCTCAGGAAAACAGGTTATGTCCATTGACATCCCTTCAGGTCTGAACTCGGATACCGGACAGATCATGGGCGCCGCGGTAAGGGCAGACCTTACCGTAACCTTTGGATTTCCTAAATTGGGTCAGATGCTCTTCCCGGGAGCTGACCTTGTAGGCCGCCTGACCGGCGTTGATATCGGCATCCCTGATATTGTAGCCGATATGGTGGAATCAAGGCACTTTATAACAGAGCCGGATGATTTCAATTATCTTTTTCAGGAGGGAAAACGCGACAGCTACAAGGGCGACAGGGGGCATCTCCTCGTCCTGGCAGGGTCAACAGGCAAAACCGGGGCTGCCGTCATGACCGCCCTGGGGGCGTTAAGGGCCGGGGCAGGCATGGTTACAGTGGGGATACCGGCAAGCCTTAATAATATTTTAGAGGTCAAGCTGACGGAGGCAATGACCGTGCCGTTGCCTGAGACCGCAGATGGAACCCTGTCAATCAAGGCCAGAGATGAAATCTTCCGTCTGGCCGAAGGCAAGTCCGCCATTGCCGTAGGTCCCGGGTTGTCGACAAACCCTGAGACGACCTCGCTTGTAAGGGAGATAATAACCGGATGTGATCTCCCTATGGTAATTGACGCTGATGGGCTCAACGCACTGGCTGAGGAACCGGACATCCTTGAAAAACTCGACGGGGAAAAAATCCTGACCCCTCATCCCGGGGAGATGGGCAGGCTGACAGGCGTTAAAGGCCATGACATTCAACTCGACCGCATAGGGGCTGCGACCCGGTTCACTGAAAAATATAGATGCTGTCTGGCATTAAAAGGCGCCCGGACCCTGATATGCGCCCCCGGAGAAAAAATGTATCTTAACCCGACCGGCAACCCTGCCCTTTCAAGCGGAGGATCAGGGGATGTCCTGACAGGTATAATCTCAGGGCTTTTGACAAGGGGAATGCCTGTGATAAAGGCAGCGACCGCCGGCGTATACCTGCATGGATTGGCTGCCGATCTCCTGTCTGAAGAGATGGGAGAGGCAGGCGTATTGGCAGGCGACCTTTTAAATGTCATACCCGGTCTGATGGAATCCCTTAGAAAAGGGGAATGGCCTCTAAAAAAAATACATCCATTTTCGGATACCAGTCTTTCATGGAAGCACGACACTTGAAATTTCAAACTCATTCGGATAAAGATACCATAAGGCTTGGCCGGGAAATAGGGGCTCTTCTCTCCGCAGGGGATGTTGTCGCCCTCATAGGCCCCTTGGGGAGCGGCAAGACATGGCTTACAAAGGGTATCGCCCTTGGCCTTGGCGTCGATCCAGGCATGGTTATAACCAGTCCCTCCTTTTCCCTTGTAAATGAATACAGGGCTGGACATACACTCTATCACATGGATCTCTACAGGCTGGAACGCATCTCCGATATACTTGCGACCGGCCTTGAGGAATACCTTTATAATGACGGCGTTGCAGTCGTGGAATGGGCCGACCGTTTGCCGGAAATACTGCCGGAATGGAGCATCACGGTAAGACTTGAAATCCTCGACAATCAGGACAGGGATATCACCATAGAAGGAGACCATACGCGGGCGATTGAGATAATTAAACAGCTTGAAAGTAATAAAGATTGCTGGTAATAAAATTCAACAAACAAACAGAAATTAGCTAAGGATGATTTATGGCGCTTATAGTACAAAAATATGGAGGCACTTCTGTAGGGAGCATCGAAAAGATTCAAAACGTTGCAAGGAAGGTTATCGAACAATATAAAAACGGAGACAAGATGGTCGTTGTCCTGTCTGCCATGTCCGGTCAAACTAATAAACTGATTGAATTGGCTCATCAGATGACCGAAGATCCGGATCGCAGGGAGCTGGACGTCCTTATCTCCACCGGCGAGCAGGTGAGCGTCGCCCTTTTTTCTATGGCCGTCAAGGCAATGGGTTATGAGGCATGTTCGCTTCTTGGATTTCAGGTCGGGATACGAACCGATCAGATCTATGGAAAGGCGAGGATACACGAAATCCAGACCGACCGCATCTTCCAGGAACTGGACAATAATAAGATCATAAGCGTAGCCGGATTTCAGGGTCTTGATGAAGAAGGAAACATTACGACCTTAGGCCGCGGCGGTTCCGACACCACTGCGGTTGCCCTGGCGGCGGCCCTGAAGGCGGATGTATGCGAAATCTACACTGATGTGGACGGCGTTTATACGACCGATCCCAATCTCTGTCCCAAGGCCAGGAAGCTGGATTATATCTCCTATGACGAGATGCTTGAGATGGCGAGCCTTGGGGCAAAGGTCCTCGAGATCAGGTCCGTTGAATTCGCTAAAAAATTTAACGTGCCTGTCCACGTAAGATCAACATTTACAAACGAGAGGGGTACTATGGTAGTAGCTGAAACAAAAGATATGGAAAAGGTGACGGTATCCGGGATTGCCTTTAACAAGAATGAGGCCAGGATCACTATTTCAAAGGTCCCCGACAAACCGGGCATCGCCTCTAAGATATTTGACCCCCTGGTTAAGAACGGCATTGTGGTGGACATGATTGTCCAGAATACAAGCGAAGAGGGATTAACCGATCTGACCTTTACCGTGATAAAATCGGATTTTTCCAACAGCATGAAGCTCTTAAGCTCTGTGGCCAAGGAGATAGGCGCCGAAAAAGTCCTGGGCGATGAAAATATCTCCAAGGTCTCCATTATCGGAGTGGGCATGAGGACGCATGCCGGCGTGGCTCAAAAGATGTTCACCACACTGGCCAGGGAAAATATAAACATAATGATGATAAGCACATCAGAGATAAAGATCTCCTGTATAATAGAGGAAAAATACACGGAACTTGCAGTGCGGGTGCTTCATGAGGCATTCGGCCTTGAAAATGGAACAGAGATATGAAGATATCCTGAAGGGACTTCCGGTCTTAATCCTGGTCATACTGGCGCTTTTTCTTTTAAGGACGACCGGCCTTGACCGCGCCCCCGGGGCGACCCATTCCTACGGGGATGTCTTTGTACAGATTGCCGGAGATATAAAATATCCGGGTGTCTATTCCTTTGACTGTCAAACAGATATCAAGGAGTTAATAGAAAAGGGAGGGGGGATAGAATCAGTCGCCCATGCAACCGGGGACCTGACAGCTCTTCCCCTTCATTCCGGCTCAAAGCTAACCGTTCAAGAGGACAAGGGCAACTGCACATATATTCATGAGGAGATATCCTCCTTTCACAAGATCACCCTGGGGTTGCCTGTTTCCATAAACATGGAATCCGAAGAAGGGCTTGCCGCTATCCCGGGCATCGGGCCTGTAGTAGCGCGGGCTATCGCAAAAGAAAGAAGCAACCGGGGAGGGTTTAAGGCCCTTGAAGAGTTAAGATCGGTTTATGGGATAGGAGAAAAGAAATATAAAAAAATCATAGCATATGTAACATTGTAACGGCATTTTAGCCGGTTGATAATTTTGCTGATTCTATAGGAACCCGGAGTTAACGGGATGGCGCAGGGCTCAAGGCTCAAACGGAGGAGAGGGAGATAACATCACGGTGATACTTTTAGAGATCCTGGAAGAGGGTAAGCGGGCCAGGTTGAAAAACAGACTGAATATAGAATGAATATCTTAGGAATAGATACCTCATGTGACGATACATCAGCGGCCATCGTGGCGGACGGCGGCATCGTCCTGTCCAATGTAGTTAATTCACAGATTAAGCTGCACCATCCCTATGGAGGAGTCGTGCCTGAGCTTGCCTCCAGGGAGCACATCAGGAATATAGCGCCTGTCGTAAATGAGGCGTTATCAAGGGCAGACCTCACGATGAGTGAAGTGGACGGGATTGCGGTGACAATCGGTCCCGGCCTTATAGGCTCGCTCCTGGTGGGGCTTTACTATGCGAAGGGGCTTGCCCTTGTAAGAAAAATCCCTTTGATTGCCGTGAATCATCTTGAGGGTCATATCCTTTCCATACTCCTTGAGGACAAGACGCCGGGGTTTCCTTTTGTGGCCCTGACCGTCTCAGGCGGACATACAAGCCTTTACCATGTAACAGGACAGGGGGAATACGCCCAAATGGGGCAAACCCTTGATGATGCAGCGGGCGAGGCATTTGACAAGACGGCAAAGATCCTTGGCCTGGGTTATCCCGGCGGGGCCGTTATCGAGTCCATGGCATTGACAGGAAAAAAAGACAGGATTGATTTTCCAAGGGCGCAGATCTCTCCTGACTCGCTTGATTTCAGCTTCAGCGGACTCAAGACATCCGTGTCATTATTTATCAATAAATGGCAGAAAAGCGAAAAGCAACAGACTGAGATAAAGAAGGAGGATATTGCCGCGTCTTTTCAGGAGGCGGTAATTGATGTCCTGGCTCAGAAGTTTATTAAGGCAACGGAAAAGGCAGGGGTTAATTCCATGGTTGTTGCCGGAGGGGTTGCCTGCAATAAGGCGTTAAGACAAAGGTTAACACAAGAGGCTGACGCCAGGGGTTTGACATTATATTATCCGCGTCCAGCCTATTGCACCGACAATGGCGCCATGATTGCGCTTGCCGGGTATTATCGAATCATGAAAGGCGAACAATCCGGTCAATCTGAAGATGTAAGGTCCAGATATCCTGTCGAGGACATTAATAGAATAACAGAAAAAATAATCAAATGAGCTTCCCTCTCGAGATTTTCGGCAGTGTCCGTTGTTAATGGAAAGGTTAAAAAATTTGGAATTTAAAAGACTTTCAAAATATTATTATCTCAGAATCATACGATTAAAAGGGGAGCCTCACGAACTGGCCATGGGCATGGCCTTAGGTATTTTTTCCGGGATGCTTCCCATAATGCCCTTTCATATAGCGCTTGCCGTGGCCTTGGCCTTATTTTTCAGGGCAAGCAAGATCACGGCGGCAATAGGGTGCTGGGTAAGCAATCCCTTTGACTGGTATATACTATATTTTTTGAATTATAAAATAGGGTCCTTTCTACTGGGGCTATCCGGAGATAATAGGGGCTTCTCCTCTGTTATGGAATATGTCCGTGACAGCGAAGGGCCACTGCAAGTTATATCAAGGATAGCAAGTTCCTCCGGAAATATGATCGCTGTCTTTCTTATCGGGGGATTGATCATGGGCACCATAGCATCTATCCCTTCCTATTTCATTTTTTTAAAGATCTTCAGCTTCATAAAGGCATGGAAACAAAAAAAGAGGGAATTTAAAATTGCCAAATTCAGGGACAAATAAAGACCCTTTGAGACCCAACAAAAGGTTGGGCCAGCATTTCCTAAGGGACCAGTCCATTATCGGAGAGATAATACAAAGATCCGGATTTCAAAAGTCCGACGACATCCTTGAGATAGGTCCCGGGCTTGGGGCCTTGACCATCCCCCTGGCCGGTCACGTCAACAGCATCATAGCCGTTGAAAAAGACGGACGATTGGCGGAGATGCTTGAAAAAAGGCTGTCTCAGGCCGGGATCACAAATGTCAGACTCATAAATGACGATATACTGAAGGTGGATTTCAGAGGGATGGGCGTCGTTGCCAAGGGCAAGCTAAAGGCAATCGGCAACCTGCCCTATAACATATCCTCGCCGTTTCTTGAAAGACTCTTTAAACACCGGGATCTTATCAGCATGGCCGTCCTGATGTTCCAGTATGAGTTCGCGGAAAGGCTGCAAGCCTCGCCCGGGGGGAAGGAATACGGAGCGCTCACGGTATTGATTCAGTATGACGCAAAGGTGTCGCCTCTGCTTGAGGTATCAAGGGATGCCTTCTACCCAATGCCCAAGGTCGGGTCAATGGTCGTAAAGATAGATATGGAAAGGATTCATGACAAGAGGGCCGGGGATGACAGCTTTTTCACCACTGTCGTAAAAGGGGCCTTTGCCCACAGAAGAAAAACCATACTTAATTCACTTGGCGGGACGCTCTTATCCTTTGGGAATGATGAGCTCAGGGCGGCATTGAATCAATGCGGCATTGACCCCGTGAGGAGGGCTGAGACGCTTGATATAGATGATTTTATCCGCCTCTCGGATGCCTTGTTCCTTCACTTATCAAATGTCCAGGGGGCATGACGCGCAACCGCCTTATTCACGGCTATGATAAAATTGATTACGATGTCCTGTGGCGAATTATATCGGTTGAATTATCTCCGCTTGTGCAACAAATCCAAGAGATCCTTATCTTCTCCCCTTGAATCCTAGACCCCTTGAATCCTCGTACCCTTTCTCTAACACAGTTGGAGAAAAATAAAATATTGATCTTTTACTTTTCTTGTGAAATGCTTGCCAGTACTTTTGCTGCCACTTATTTTTAACATCCCTATTGGGGTGATTGGAAACATATCATTTTTTGACGTATCAAGTTTGTCTTAACGCCGATAGAACTGCCATTCCGTTGAAGGACGGAATCCAGGGAATCGGATGATAAGACTTCTAGCTATCAAATCGATATCAACTTTCATAAAGTTGATTTTTATAAGTCAGATTAATCCTATTAAAAACAATACTGAGAGATCTTTGCATAAGTTCAATCTTTGTCTTGGGGCATGGTTGTATGTCGTTAGAATTTATCGTTAGTCACGATAGTCAATAACGTCGTCCCTTCCATATAAACGAATAAAGGAACTGATGTGGCTTACCCATTACATGAACTAAATGATACCAAATTCGAAGAACTCATAGTTCTTATCTGTGAGAAGATTCTAGGGGAAGGAACAATTAACTTTGCTGAGGGCAAGGATGGTGGAAAGGATGCCAGATTCCATGGCAAAGCAAACAGCTACCCTAGCGAATCAGCCCCATGGGAAGGTAAAATAATTGTTCAAGCAAAGCATACCCAAAAGGTAGATGCAAGTTGTTCCGATTCAGATTTTCAGACAATCCTGAAAAAGGAACTACCGAAAATCCAAAAACTGAAAGCTAATAACGAGATTGATTACTACATGCTATTCACGAATCGTAAGCTTACCGGTGGCCAGGACTCAAAAATTGAGAAACTGATATCCGGAAAACCTGGGGTTGTAAATAGTGTCATCGGTCTTGAGAAAATCCAGCTCTTGTTAAAGAAGTATCCTGTAATCGCAAGGACAGCCCAATTGAATCGGTTACTTTTACCGCTCCAATTCGATGAACAGGATCTTAAGGAATTGATAGTCTCCTTCAGAGACAATCTGCCGTCAAAATCGGATATATCCAAACGAGTCTCCGATATGTCATATACCGAAATGCAGACAAAAAATGAATTGAATCAACTCAGCAAAGATTACTTTGACGAACAGTTCAAGAAACAGTATGAATATTTTCAACAGATTGATGACTTCCTTTCGGACCCCCGAAACAGGGATTTGAAAGAGGCATATTTGAACACTATTGATGACTTGAACGCAAAGATCATTATCGCTAGAGATGATTATTTTAGGTTTGAAGAGATTCTGGAGTATTTGTACAACTATGTTGATCAGAACAACTCGGATCTGCATCGTTTAAGACGACTGATTCGAACGTTTCTGATCTACATGTACTGTAAATGCGATATTGGAAAGAAATCATGAGTATCCTTCGAGTTGACAGACACACAAATCCAAAATATTCGGTGCTCTATATTGCAGGAATAATTCTGAAAGAGGTTCAGAAAAACGGTATCATCCACTATGAGGAGATGAAGGAGCGATTGGCGTTCTTACTCGATGAAAAGGCTGCCACCCTTTTTTCTCATGCTAATGCATTCCTTTACCTTATCGGCAAAATTGAATATGTGAAGGAACTTGATTCCCTTAAGGTGGTAGACTAAATGAAACTCAAAAGAATTTTTTCAAATAAGCAATTCAAGAATATCGAATTCAAACCTGGGTTCAATGTCGTTCTTGCAGAGATATCCGACAAAAGTAAATACAAGGATACACACAATCTAGGGAAGACATCACTGATTCATGTTATCGGATTTCTACTCCTTGATAAGTTCGATCAGAAAAAACATCTCCTAGGGAATCAGATTTTTGCCGGACAGGTATTTTTTGGAGAATTTTTGCTCAATAATGGCCATTATCTGGTTATAAGGCGATCAGTTGATACTCCTACCAAGATTTCATTCCGTTTAAGCGATTCACCACTTGAATCTTTTATTGCTCCTTCAAGTTGGGACGACGAAGACGTTCCATTTGAAAAGGCCGTCTCGCACCTAAATGATATCCTCGCTTTTGATGTGATTACTGAATGGTCTTTTCGTAAATATGTTACATACTACCTTAGAACACAGGATGACTTTCTCGATGTATTTCAATTGGCAAAATATAAAGGCAAGCACAGGGATTGGAAACCGGTAGTCTTCTCACTTCTAGGGTTCAATGGAGATCTAATTGTTAAAAAGGCTGATGAAGAAGGCTTGAAAGATGGCTACGAAAATAAAATTGAAACATTGAAAGCAGAAGCACAGATCAACCCCGATGATCGAGATAAACTGTTGGGATTGATCGACATCAAAACAGAGGAAAGGCAAGCAATCGATTCTCATATCAGTCGCTTCGACTTCTATGAAACTGATGCTAATATCAATAAAGATCTGGTCGATAACATTGATACCCAACTTCAAGAACTGAATGCATTACGTTATGCCCTGTCATATGAAACTGATAGAATCGAAAAATCATTATCGTCACTCCACCAAGAAGTGACGATTTCGGAGCTTGAAACACTTTTTGAAGAAACGAATATTTATTTCTCTGGGCAGATCAAAAAAGATTTTTCCGAGTTACTTGACTTCAATCGCAAAGTTTCTACCGAGCGGATGCAATACCTTAAAGAATCTTTAACAGTTCAGCGTAAAGAGCTTGGAACGATTAATGATAATATAAAGACTCTTGAAAACCGCAAGGCAGAGCTATTGTCATATCTTATTGAAAAAGACAGTTATGCAAAATTCAAAGAGTATCAAAAACAGCTTTCACTAATTGAAGCTGATCTAATAGTCCTCCAAAACAAACTTGAGATGGTAGATAAGTCGGTAGGGCACAGGAAAACCATTGAGGACATTGAGGATAGAATAAAGACTATTTCTGAACAGATTTCCGACGAAATCAACAAACGCAAACATTCGGAAATAAATAAAATTTTCAATTCCATTATTATGAAAATCCTAAATACGAATGCTCTTATTTCCTTGCGACAGAATGGAGAAGGCAATGTTGAATTCAGCGCCGATTTCCAAAAGCCTGTGGAGTTGTTGCAAACTGCTGAGGGGAAGGGACATACTTACAAAAAGCTATTATGCATGGCCTTTGACCTGGCAATTCAAATTCATTATGCAAAAAAGTCTTATTTTAGATTTATCTATCACGACGGAATACTCGAAGGACTTGATGACCGGAAGAAATTGAATCTCATCGAAACAATTAAAGATATTTGCCGTGAATACAACCTACAATATATTATCACTCTGATTGACTCTGATTTGCCGCTTCAAGATGGGGAGATTGTACAATTTTCCCCTGATGACATTTGCCTGCGTCTACATGACAGGGATGATACCGGCAAATTGTTTCTGAGAAGTTTTTAATTTATGCTGAGTTAACCTGAGTATTATTAAGAGTTGTGTATCGTTAAATGGTAGAAACCTTTAAACCTAACCCGGCCAAGCCGGAACCAAATCGGCCCGTTCGGCGACCGAGCCCTACAGAAGGATTATTTTTACGGTTTTGCCGGGTTCGATCACCGAGCGAACCGAAAAAAAACTTGCTAAAATCGTCATCAATATTTTGATTTAGTGACTAAAGGAGTAAAGCAATGATGAACGGATACAGGGAGTCTGATAGCCTTATAGTATCTAGGAAGTCCCTGAACAAGATGCGTGACAACAAGCGTATGGCGGAGGGGACTCGAACGAGACGAAAGAAGGGCCGGACACTGAATCGGGGAACCTTGCAACATGCGGAGATGGGTCAGGTCTCCGTTTAACTTATGATTATGGTTCTGATTATTTGGGAATATGGGCAGACCTTAATAAGGACGGTACTTGACAAACTACTCGATATGGATGAGAACTAGAGGCAATTCGAAAAGGAGATATCTGTGGATAACGTTTTATTAAAAAATGGTGAAAAATACCACGGCCAGTATGTTGCAACAAAGTCTTTTAAAGACAATAAGGTTGTCAGTTATGGCAGCGATCCTAGCAAGGTCTTTAATGAGGCAAAGGAGAAGGGGGTCAAGGCGCCGGTGGTATTTTACATCCCTAAAGAAGGCATGGTGCAAATATACTGATGCGGCTTAAGGATTGTCCATTCCTCAAACTCAGCAAAAAAGATATTCCTCGTCCTCTCCTTCCTGTGTAAATATTATCAATCCTCATACAGGGCTTTCGTATGCCACTTTCGGTATCATAGACACTGGTGCAGATGAGTGCGCCATCCCTGCCGCTATTGCCTCGATATTATGGTTAAGGGCTCATAATTGATTCAGTATGACTCAAAGATGTCCCCTATGCTTGAGGTCTCCATTGGAGGCGCCCTGCCTATCGCTTAAGCAGGAAGGGAGAGGTCTTATTGGCGTCGAAGTCACTGACGAAATAGTAGCCCCAGCGATCCTGTGAATTGGCGGTTGCGCCAGAGGGTTGGTCGCTCACGCCAAAGCGGAAGGTAAAGGGCTTGTTGGAGCGCAGGGACAGATAAAGCGTGCTCGATGCGCTCTTGGTATCAATGGAGAAGAGGAACTTTTCCTGTTTGTCGCGCAATTCATGGCTTCAACGGGATTCCGTCTAATATCAGACCGATTGCAATAGGTGAGACTCACTAAAATTTGCTATAACTGCCTGTCCCAGGGCTATGCCGCCGTCATTGGCAGGGACATCATGATGCAGCAGAACGGTCATGCCTTCCGCTTCAAGCCTTTTAACAGTCAGTTCAAGCAATAGACGATTTTGAAAAACGCCGCCGCTCAAGGCCACTTTATTTATATTGTTCTCTTTGACAAGCACCCGGCATACCGCTGTAACAACCTCGGAGATAGTAACATGGAATGTCCCGGCCATAACTGCTACAGGGACTCCACGCCTGATATCATCTATTATTGTCCTGAACAGACTGTCAAAGGACACAACTCTAATACCGTCCTTTTCAATTATCTCAAAGGGATAGCCTTTATCAACACTTAAATCGGAAACAGATTCCAATTCGATGGCGGCTTGCGCTTCATAATCCGTCTCCTTTCTTATGTTCAAGAGGGCAGAGACCGCGTCGAATAAACGCCCGCAGCTTGAAGTATAGGGCGAATTGATCCGGCCTTTAATCTGCATCCAGATTATAACCAGCTCCTCCCAGTCTATGCCCCTTATAAAGGGCAAATCCAGATAAAAAGTCTCATCGCCGAATATCTTGAACAGATAACTCAAGGCCATCCGATAGGGCCTTTCTATAGCGGCTTTCCCGCCGGGAAGAGGGATATATTCAAAATGGGCCAGACGCCTGAACCCCGAATAATCGGCAAGGAGAAATTCGCCGCCCCAGATCGCACCGTCTTCTCCGTATCCAGTGCCGTCAAAGGCCACACCTATGACCGGCTCCTGAACACCGTTATCCGCCATGCAACTGACGATATGGGCGTGATGATGCTGTACCGGCCTTCCCTTCAACCCGGCGGATTTGATCAGATCCAATGCATATCGCGTGGAAAGATAATCAGGATGCATATCATATGCTATGATTTCTGGCTCTATATGAAAAATCCTTTTATAACGCCTGACAGTATCTTCAAAATGATCGAGTGTCTCCAGGTTTTCCAGATCGCCGATATGCTGGCTCAGAAATGCATGCCTTTCTCTTGTCATGCAAAAAGAATTCTTTGCATCAGCGCCGCATGCCAATACCATGCTACCATTGTAAGAAAGATCTATGGGATATGGCGCGAAACCCCTGGCGCGGCGGATTAGCTGAGTCCTCTTGCCCACAACCATAGTTACGCTATCGTCATAACTACTGCATATATCGCGGTTATGAAAAAGAAAATAATCCGCGATGCCGGACAATCTATGAAGCGCTTCTTCATTGTCCGCCGCAATGGGCTCTTCGCTGAGATTTCCGCTCGTCATAACAAGATGCCTGCCGGTTTTTCTTAAAAGGAGATGATGAAGCGGTGTGTATGGGAGCATGACACCCAGATAAATGGTATTGGGGGCTATCAGGGGAGACAATATTGATGATGACAACTTGCGTTTTAAAAGCACGATGGGCGCTTGAGATGAAAGAAGAAGCTCTTCCTCCGGTTTGGAAACATGACAATAACCTTTTATATCATCGATATCCGCCATCATTGCCGCGAATGGTTTGAACCTGCGTCTTTTTCTTTGCCGCAGGAGTGCTACTGATACATCATCCGTTGCATCGCAGGCAAGAAGAAATCCGCCCAATCCTTTAATGGCAAGGATCTTGCCTTTTCTTAAAAAATCGATGGAGAGAGACAATGGGTCTCCGGCGACAGGGTTCCCAAAAGAGTCAGTTATCTGCAAAGCAGGCCCGCATTCCGGACATGCGTTAGGCTGGGCCTGGAATCTCCGGTCATGAATGTCATTATATTCCTTCCGGCATTGGGGACACATGGTGAAATTATGCATCGTCGTATTCTGACGATCATACGGCATGGCTTCAATAATAGTAAAACGGGGACCGCAACTGGTGCAGTTTGTAAATGGATAGTTTTGCCTGCGGTTGCCTTCTGAAAAGATTTCATCTTTACATGCGCTGCATGTCGCGATATCGGGAGAAATAAGCTGATATCCTCCATCTTCATGTTTGCTTTCAAGGATCTTGAATGAGGAATGCCCTGTTGCCGGAAGGTATTCGATTGAAATGGATTTGATGACGGCTTGAGGCGGTGTCCTGTCTTCCAGGCGTCTCAGAAAAAATTCCAGGGCATCAGGGTTGCCCTCTGCTTCAAGCTCAACAAAGGAAGAGGTGTTGCGGACCCAACCGGTTAATTTATTTTCTATCGCCAACCGGTAAACATAAGGCCGGAAACCCACACCCTGAACAATCCCCCTGACATTAACATGCGCTCTTGTTATTGTCTTGTTGATAAGGGCATCCTCCTGAGACAGATGCTTAAAATCTTCTCCAATTATTTTCATAAAAAGATCTATGCCGAAAAAAATCCCTCAAATATCCTTTAAAAGCAGGTTAGCATTTGATTTTTCAATAATATCGGCAAAGTCCTCCACGCATTTTGATATCCTGTCAATCTCCGGCGAATGAGGAATGGGGATCTCCTCGCTTCCGAGCGCGTCCAGGGAACGGATGATAAAATTAATGCTCAAGGCGTCAAGTGAGCGGGCCGGTTGATAGAAGATGATTTTTTCATGCGTTCCAATGGACTCAGAGAGTATCTCGCATTTTACCAGGTCATAGAGGACTTGATTTGTCAATCTTATGGGCGTCTCAAGGATGTTCGCTATCTTGGCGGCGCTCAGGGGTTTATCTCCCTTCACAAATCTATTGATGCACAGATGGGATATGGACAATGCAAGCAATCTCTTGAATGATGTGCTTGCCCCCAGGGCCTCCGGTTCAAGTTCATAGGTCTCGACATTCTGATGGGCAAAGGATATCTCCGCCCCAAAAAGGACAATCAGCCAGCTTAACTGAAGCCATACCATGAAAAGCGGCAATATCGCAAAACTTCCATAGATGGCGCCATAATTTGACACCCCAATCTGAAATGCTATATAGCCCCATTGTACAACTTCATAGATAGTGCCGGCTACAATGCCTCCCAGGATTCCGGAACTCCAATTGACTTTTGTATTAGGCATGAAGATGTAAATAAAAATGAAGAGCAGCCATATAACAAAAAAGGGCAGGATCTTCAGCGCGAACATTATGAAAGGACTGATATGCAGTAACGGGTCAATGTTTTTGGTAATCTGTGTAATCTGGGCGGCAATGAATACGGTAATGCTGCTTGACATGATTAATAGAATAGGCGCCACGAAAAGGATCGACAGATAGTTGCTGAGCCTCCTGCCTAAAGGTCTGGCCTGTTTTATTCCCCATATGTCATTGAATGATTGTTCGATATTTCCCAAGAGCTTGACTATAAGCAGGAGAAGCGCTGCTATGCCTACGCCTGCGATAATCCCGCCCTTGGCATCTTCAAGGGTTGAGTTGGCAAAGTTGATTATATATCCGAATACCTCCTCCTGCCCCTTCATCTTCTCCATGAGCTCTGTTTCAAGGAGCTTTTGTATGCCGAAGCCTTTGGCAACGGCGAATGCAAGGGCCGCGAAGGGGACAACGGAAAGAAAGGAATAGAAAGTCAGGGCTGATGCCATCAAGGCGCATTTGTTCTCATCAAAACCTCGGAATGCGAGGAAAATGATCCTGACCTGTCTGATCAGAAAAGATTTTTTAGGGGAAAGAGACCCTAAACGGATTTGCCACAGGTCATGTTGGAAAAAATGTATTATCTTTGAAAGAGGCATGAATCCTCCTTTTAGCCCTCTTCCTGGGCCTTCTGCACCCTGGCCCATGTATCGCGCAGGGATACGATCCGGTTAAACACGGGACTATTGACCGATGAATCGACAATATCCGCGCAAAAATATCCCAGCCTTTCAAACTGGCATCTATAGCCCGGTTCAGCTTCCCTCAGCGCCGGTTCAAGCATGCAGGAGATTAATTTCTCGACAGACACGGGATTCAGCTTTGCAATGAAATCCAGGCCGTCCTTTTCATCCATGGGATTCTCTGTTAAGAAAAGATGGTCGTATAACCTTACTTCCGCATTAAAGGCATGTTGAGCCGATACCCAATGGAGGGTAGCCTTAACCTTGCGTCCGTCAGGCGCGTCCCCGCCTCTTGTATCAGGGTCATAGGTGCAATGCAGTTCAATAATCTCGCCGGTGTCTTTGTCTTTGACCGCTTCCGTGCATTTGATAAAATAGGCATATCTGAGCCTGACTTCCCTGCCCGGGGCAAGCCGGTAAAATTTCTTGGGCGGGTCCTCCTGGAAATCTTCCCGCTCGATATAGATGACTTTTGAAAAAGGTATCTTCCTTGCGCCCATGGATGGGTCTTCAGGATTATTAACAGCATCCAATTCTTCAGTCAAATTAGCAGGGTAATTGTCGATTACTACCTTTAAAGGTCTCAAGACGGCCATCATGCGAGGCGCCCTTTTATTGAGATCTTCTCTCAGACAGTGCTCAAGCAATGCCGTGTTAATCATGCTGTCCCTCTTGGCCACGCCTATGCGCTCACAGAAATTTCTGATCGATTCAGGGGTATAGCCGCGTCTTCTCAGTCCTGAGATGGTAGGCATGCGGGGATCATTCCAACCGCTCACATAGCCGCGCTCCACAAGTTCCAGGAGCCTCCGCTTGCTCATAACCGTGTGAGTAAGATTGAGCCTGGCAAACTCGATCTGCTGGGGATGGTATATACCCAGTTCATTAATAAACCAGTCATAGAGCGGACGATGGTCTTCAAATTCCAGGGTGCAGATGGAGTGAGTGATCCCTTCTATGGAATCAGATTGTCCATGTGTAAAATCATACATGGGATATATGCACCATTTGTCCCCGGTCCTGTGATGGCCGGCATGCAGTATCCGGTACATCACCGGGTCTCTCATATTAAGGTTCGGCGATCCCATGTCTATCTTCGCCCTGAGCACCCTTGCGCCATCCTCGAATTCTCCCTTTGTCATGCGTTCAAACAGGGCCAGATTTTCCTCCACTGACCGATTGCGATAGGGGCTGTCCTTGCCGGGCGAGGTCAGGGTCCCTCGGTATTCCCTTATCTCATCCGACGTCAGGTCATCAACATATGCCTTGCCTGATTTGATCAGTTGGACAGCGAATTCATATATTTTATCAAAATAGTCCGAGGCATAATACAGCCGGTCATCCCAATCAAACCTAAGCCATTTAACGTCTTCTTTTATGGCTTCGATGTACTCTTCTTCTTCCTTGATGGGGTTGGTGTCATCAAGCCGCAGGTTGCACATTCCGCTATACTTATTTGCAAGACCGAAATTAAGACAGATGGACTTGGCATGGCCTATATGGAGATAGCCATTGGGTTCCGGCGGAAATCTGGTATGCACGCGCCGGTCGAATTTGCCTGTCTGCATATTCTCTTCTATAATATTTTCAATAAAATTAGCGGGGGTGTTATTATCGTTAGTGGTCATGTTTAGCGCTCCCAGAGTGAAATAATCGATCATTTGATAACCGTCAGGAAATCAACAAGTTCCTGACGTATTTTTCAGATGTCGGCGGTCAGCAATAAGAAAAAATTCCTATCCCCTGAATGCCTGATATAAACGACGTTTTCTGTTTGATAGTTTTTAAGGAACCTGATCATCATGACGCAAATAGCCAATCCAAGTCAAGCTGGAACTTGTTTCATTGGTCTATTTTTAATGATTCACCCAGCAATGTCCGGTTAGGATCTTGCATAGATGAATCCTCAAGGCATGGGAGGCCCTTTTTTTTAAAGATGAAATGGCTTAAATGCAATATTCCGGCATAAGGCGCCATAAAGCGGGCGGAGAT
>Ga0153915_10000587_pt1 | contig 33685 bp, 30 predicted proteins | sample Opewatmetagenome_2_FD_107003 | JGI IMG/M metagenome (GOLD analysis project Ga0153915, IMG submission 107003) | Freshwater wetland microbial communities from Ohio, USA - Open water 3 Core 3 Depth 3 metaG | ecosystem: Environmental > Aquatic > Freshwater > Wetlands | place: USA: Ohio, Lake Erie... | reverse complement strand
GTCGCATAAATTTGCCGGTTTTTAGCTCCCTTTCTGATATTTCCGGCATTTATATCACATATTCTTTCGCTAATCAAATAATTATATCAATATGTTATGAATATTTCAGGAACGACTAATTATCCCTGGCGTCGACGGTTATTCTTCATGATGGTAGTATTGTGTCGTGTTGCCTTGATTATAAGGAGAACAAGTTGTTGGTGACGTTAACGTTAAGTCTATAGCCGATATTTGGAACAATGCAGTATATAAACAGACGAGAAATGCTTTCAAGAGCCTGAATTATGTGAAATATACGATTTGTTTAAAATATTAGCATATACGTTAATTTTTGAAACTCTATTTCCATGATAATATAATGTATCCTCAAGCTGCGCTCCAGGATACATATGGAAGTACCGACTTAATTATTTAATATCTCAATCACTAAAACAATATTTCCGTCGGAATCACCCGCAGGCAAAATTATTTCTTCAGTTCGCCCGATTGCTTTTAATTGCATCATCAAATCTTTCATGTTTTGAATTTTAAGTTCGGCAGTTAAAACGGCTTTGTCTTCCGTCATCTGTCTGACGATATTTTTTGACCCGTATTTAGCCAGAAGTTTTTCCACCTTTTCTGCCGCGCCATCAACATCGGCTACATGCAAGGCAACGGCCGTCTTCGATATTACACTTTGCGCGACCTTAGTTTTTTTGCTCTTCCTGACGGTTTCCAGGATATTGCCCTTTTCTTCTTTTCTCAATTCACCCGCTGAGAGTTCCTTAGGTTTTGCCGCCGGAGCGCTTGCGTATCTATCGGCCTTTGCTTCGGGAATAATATTCTCTTTGACACTTTTTGCGGCATCAAGCTCTCCCGAACGGACATTTTCCTGTAATCTTGCTTTTTTTAGTTCCTCTGCTTTTGGCGTTGCAACTCCGGAAGACACATCATACATAACCGCTTTTTCATCGTTCTTATCCTTTCCGGCAGCTATCTTTTCCTTTTTCACATTTATTGCAAAAGTTTCCGGCGCTTCCCGGCTTTGCACAGGCAATTGATTTTTAGAAATTTCCATCACCGGAGCCGGCGCAGATGAAGGCATTACCGCCTTAATCTGTTCTTCCCCTGCCCTGTAAATATAAACAGCCAGCACCGCTACAAATACTGTGGCAAATATCTGAACCGGAATTTTTATCTTTAACGGATAAAACCATTTTTGTACAAAACTCTTCCTTTCGGCTTCCTCACGCACCATGGACATTATTTTTTGTTTGAACCATGGCGGCGGCTCAACTTCGGCAAGATTACTCACCACCGACTGCGTATTACTTAATTCGACAAGAGCCTTCGTGCAACGCGCACAGGAATTCAAATGTTTTTCAACAGCCTGTTTCTCCGCGTCGGGAAGCGAATTATCAAGATAAAACGGCAGATTGTTTTCAATTTCTTCGCATTTTTTCATAAATCACCAATAACTTTAATCAGACAGTCTTTGAGTACGTTGCGGGCGCGGGAAAGTCTGGATTTAACTGTCCCGTCAGGTATCTTTAAAATATCGCGTATCTCTTCATAAGAAAAACCCTGTATGTCTCTCAAGATAAGAACTTCTCTATAGTCTTCATCAAGGGAAGCTATACATTTTTGCACCTGAACTTCCCTTTCGCGCATCTCCAAACTTTTTCCGGGATTGTCGCAATCTGCCGATTGATTCAACACTCCTTCTGTTTTTACTTCACCCGAATCATCAAGCGAAACTCCTTCACGCCTCTTCCTGCCGCCGATCTGTTTTAAACGATTTTTGGAATAATTAATGACGATCCTGTACAGCCATGTAGAAAATTTCGCTTCCGCCTTAAATTTCTTAATGGACTTATAAGCCGCAAGAAAAGCTTCCTGTGCAACATCGCATGCTTCATCGTAATCGCCCATCATACGAAAAGCAATATTGAGCATTTTCTTTTGATGCCTCTCAACCAGAACTTCAAATGCGTCCGCATTGCCCTTCTGACACAGGATAACATATTTCAGATCATCATCCTTATCAGTCACCTTTTTACTATCTATTATATTAGACACCCAAAGCAATGCTTTTGTTCCCCTTATTGTCCGCCTGAATTAATTGAAATTTATCATAATATCGCTTTATATTCATATTATTTTTGAGGAAGATTTGCTTTCCCCTGTTGCTTCTCCAAGTCGGATATTCTATAATTTCCGGGAATATGCTGTTGTACTGCAGTTTTTTATCTCCTATTGCCTCATAAATAAATGTTACCGAGAGAAGAGTAATTTCGATCTCTCAAAAAGAATTGACATAAATACCGAACTTCACTATATTTTACCATCGCTGAGGTAATATCTTATAAAAACAACAAATCAAAGGAGGAAAATTATGAAACGGGTACTTATAGCTTTAGTCATAATATTTATTTACGCCGGAAACGTTTTTGCCGCAACCCTGGCCTGCGAGAGAATATTAAAGAAAGAAGAGTGCATGCAAACAAAATGCGCGTCAACAGAAAAAGCCTGTAACTGGACGCAAAGCCCAACTGCTGCTACAGCCGGGAAATGCTCTTGCCCCCAGGTCCTCCCCTGTGAGAAAATAACAAAGAAAGAGGAATGCGTCCAAAACAAATGCGCGTCAACAGGAAAAGCCTGCAACTGGGTACAAAGCGCGGCCGCTGCTGCAGCCGGAAAATGCTCCTGCGCCGAAGTGCTCCCCTGTGAAAAAATAGCAAAGAAAGAGGAATGCGTCCAAAACAAATGCGCGTCAACAGGAAAAGCCTGCAACTGGGTACAAAGCGCGGCCGCTGCTGCAGCCGGAAAATGTGTCTGCACACAGACCCAGTCCAAACCATGCAAAGAAATAACACAGGAAAGGGAATGTATAAGCACAACCTGCAAAGAAACATCCCGCGCCTGCAACTGGATTACCAATGCCGCAGGAGCAAAATATTGTTCCTGTACAAAGTAGAGATAAATACACCTATTTGAAAAACCGTCCGCCGCAACATGCGGGCGGTTTTTTATATGAAAATCCACTCTGATTAATGTATCAATTCACTGGCTCAATTTGCCGTAATTACGCAGTTAGTCAAGTTTTTCCCATAAGATAATCAATAAAAAAGCTGTATTTTCGTAAACCTCATCAGAAAATTTCGGGAACTTTTTTGCCGCTTATTTTGTCTAAACGGTAAAAGGCAATCAAAAAACCTGCAAATTTACCAAGGAGGAATATATGAAAACATTTTTATCTGCATGTGTTATTTTGTTAATGTGGGCAAGCATTGTGGCGGCGGAAAATATCGGCGATGCAATTGAGGTCAGCATTATTACAGATAACGGGTACTCGCTGCCGTTTTATCCGGCTAAAATTCGCCATGATCTTAAGAAGGTTTACGCTGAAGCCTTTAAGGGTGATCATTACCGGATAATTGTTCGTAATAAACTAAACCGCCGGGTCGGTGTGGTTATCGCTGTTGACGGCAGAAACATTATTTCCGGTCAAAAATCATGGTTGAAGAACACGGAAAGGATGTATATTATTGACTCGTATTCCACAAATGAATATTCAGGCTGGCGTACCGGTCAGGATAAAATTAACCGTTTTTATTTTACTGATGTTCCCGATTCCTATGCTGCAGCCTTCGGTGATCAATCCGCCATGGGAGTGATTGCTGTTGTCGCTTACCCGGAGATTCGGCGTTACGAACAGGAAATGGATTACTCTAGCTCTGACATGAGTAAAAAAGAGCAATCAAGGAACAGGGCATTAGCCCCATCTGCTCAAGGCAAGGCTGGTACGTTGGAAAGTGCCGGCACAGGCTATGGAAGGGAAGAATATTCTCCTTCATACCGTGTCCAATTTGAACCTGAAAACAGAGCGATCGAATCTATCCTGATCAAATATGAATGGCGTAAAACACTTTGCAGGATGAATATTATCAATTGCGGCAAAACTTTTGAACATTCCGACAACCGGATATGGGGGAATGATGGTTACGCACCTCCGCCGCCATGTTGCCGCTGACAATTTTATCCCCGGGAAACTCTAAAGGCAGGGGAAGCATTTCTCCTGCCTTTTTAATGCAGTTAATCCCTGATGGCTTTTGCTTTCACAAAGAATATCTTACCAGAGGACAAGTTTTTTCGTTAATTTAATATACTGTAATTAATAATAACTTTCTTTATTACTCATTTTTCAAAAAATTAATTTTGTGATACATTAACTTAAAATATTCAAAATCCCGAATAATCCTTATATGTAGAGATTAAGTAGAAAAAATATCGAGCGACATTTCAATATATTGACTTTTAAAGGGGGATGAGATGAAAATTACAGAAATGGGAGTTAAGGAGTTGAGAACCAGCCAAAAAAAAATTAAACTCACCAATCAGGAAATTATTAAATTCGCTTATATCACAAAAGAAGTAATCAATTATGCGTGGAAAAAAAAATTATCCAATGCCCAGGCAAATTGTTATGAAGAATGCTTTTATACCATTCAGGATCTTCTGGATGAAGTCGACAAAGAATACTTAAATAGACATAAGGAACTCTATAATTTCTTTCACAAGGGTAAACGGCTGATAAGCGAAGATGACCATCTGCGCTGGGAAAGAGAATAAAAATTATCTTAACATTGAACAAAAAGATTGCACAGGTAAAAACACCATTCAAATTTCATTTTTACCTTAACTTGCCTGCATGTTTGCTCCTTGCCCGTAAGAACGTCTTTTTAACTTTATCAAAAGCACCGTACTGTGCTAGAAGATGAGTCATGTCAATCTGGGGAAATAAAAGTAAAATACTTGTGACCTGTCCCAAGGGCGTTTCGCCTTATTTGAAGGAAGAAATAACGGCGCTGGGTTTTCCTGTCCGAACAGAATGGGACACGGCAATTCAAACGGAAGGAACCCTTCAGGACACAATGATTCTAAACCTGCATCTGCGCACTGCCCAGCGAGTCCTTTACCAGTTGGAGAGATTAATAGTTGATACGCCGGAAATCCTCTACAAAAAGATCAACTCTATCCCATGGGAAACTATCCTTCATGATTCCGGCAGGGCAGCCTATGTTTGCGTAACCTCGATTGCCGATAACCCGCTGATTACAGACTCCCGCTTTGTCAATGTCCGTGTCAAGGATGCCATTGTGGATCGAATGCGGGATAAATGCGGCAGGCGACCTGATTCCGGTCCGGATAAAGACAAAGCCGTTGTTAACGTTTACTGGAAAAACAATCAGGCTGATGTTTATCTGGATACTTCGGGAGAAAGGCTTGCATTGCGCGGATACCGCAAGATTCCTCTCGGGGCGCCCATGCAGGAAACATTGGCGGCGTCAGTGATTCTGGCTACAGGCTGGAAGGGTGAAAAAAACTTTATCAATCCCATGTGCGGCAGTGGAACTCTGGCCATTGAGGCCGCATTTATCGCTCTAAATCGGGCTCCCGGCTTTTTGCGGAATAATTACGGATTTATGTTTATCAAAGATTTTCCTGAAGATCACTGGCAGGAACTGCGCAAAAGAGCCAGAGAAAAAATCCTGAAGAAACTGTCGGCAAAAATTATCGCTACGGATATTGATAAAGCAGCCGTTACCGCAGCAAGGAATAACGCGCAGACTGCCGGAGTTGATCATTTGATAGAATTTGATATCTGCCCTTATGAAAAGACTTTCTTGCCGGAAGACGGCGGAATAATTATTTTAAATCCTCCTTACGGCGAACGCATGAACGCTTTCAATGCCAAGCCATCATCAGAAGATTTTCGCAATGAAAAGAAAACGTTTGCGCAAGGCCGCAAAATTATCCTGCGCAAATCATCAGACAGACACGATAAAAGCAACCGAATAAATACAAACGAGTTTCAGAGGCTGGAGAAAACTTATCAGGGTATTGGCGATTTCTTCAAAAATACGGGTGGTGGTTACAATGGATATATCTTTACCGGTAATTTAGAACTGATCAAAAAGGTAGGTTTGAGAACCAAAAGGCGCATTATTTTATATAACGGCGAAATCGAATGCCGTCTTCTTGAATATGAGCTCTACGCAGGCAGTCTGAAACAAAAAGCGGTTGACAAAATCACGTCCTGAGAAATCACGTAATAAATTATTTTAAAAAGTATTTCAACTATTGATTAATAATTGATATAATTTAAAATATAAAAACAAAATTACAATACGGGAGGGTAAAATGCGAATAGTTAAGGCTGTTGCTGTTTTAATTATTATATGTATCTTTGCAGGGATTGGATTTGTTTATCTTGCTCCCCAGAAAGCAACATCACTGGCCATGGATACGGAACGCCTTCGCTCCGGACTTACCCGCAAGGAAATCAATCTTCCGAATGGTCTTCATTATGTTTATCTGGAAGGCGGGAAAGGTGAACCGCTTATACTGTTGCACGGTTTCGGGGCCAACAAAGATAATTTTGTACGGACAGCCAAATTTTTGACACCGCGTTACAGGGTAATAATCCCCGACCATATCGGTTTCGGCGAATCCAGTCATCCGCAGGATGCTGATTATAAAACGGGCACCCAGGCGGCAAGGGTCAGAACGCTAGCGCAGGCTTTGGGCATCACCAAAGTCCACCTGGGCGGAAATTCCATGGGCGGACAGATTTGCCTTATGTATGCTTTCTTTTATCCCGATGAAGTTAAGAGTCTGTGGTTGCTTGATCCGGGCGGAATCTGGAGTGCGCCTAAAAGCGAATTTCAGGAAATGATTGCTAAAACCGGAGAAAATCCGCTCATGGCCAGAAATGAAGATGAATTTGCCAAAACATTCACGTTCGTCATGTCCGATCATCCGTTTGTTCCGCGGCCCATGCTGAATGTCATGGCGCAGGAACGCATTCGCAATTATGATCTGGAAATGCGCATAATTAAGGAATTGGGTGCCGAGTCAATTGAAAAATACGTAAATGGCATTAAGACACCAGCTCTGATCGTCTGGGGCGACAAAGACCGCGTCATCAGCCCGGCCACGGCCGAGATTCTGCACAAGATGATGCCGGCCTCCGAGGTTATTATGATGAAGGGTATCGGGCATTTGCCGATGTTGGAACAGCCTCGGCGTTCTGCTGAGGATTATTTAAAGTTTCGCGAAAAGCTGGGCAAGGACATAATTCAGACTAAGGAGCAGGAAGATAAGTGAGAATTTAAATAAAACAAATCGGCAATAATGCAAACAACCGAATAACAAAAAATTGTACCTGATACCAGCTTTGATTATCTCAACAAATACTTTTCAAAGCTGGTATTTTTTGGATATATACTTTAAAAACTCCAACTTTCCACGGCATATTTTAACATCAATTTATACGTTTTTCAGCCTTTCGCGAACAATGGAAATATGACTGCGCAGCGAATAGAATTGATCGGCAAATGACGCCGGCATCTTCAGTTTGTTGACTGTTTGTTCTATTTGATTAAGCCGGTCTATAAGCTCCTTACATTTCTCAGGAGTTATTTGGGCGTTTATCTCTTCTTCCAGCACCAGCAGAGCGCGATACCATCGCAGGATACGCAATCTTATGCGCCACCGGTAGATCGACGGAATACTTTTCAATCCGGGAATCAGAATCAAAAGCATCGGCACTAACACGACCAGAATTCGGTTAATAATCGTTGCCAGCCAGAAAGGAAAATATTTGTAAAGAAAACTCTTGCCGGATTTATAATAACGTGTCGCATCAGCACTGATCCGGTATTCATGCTCCAGCAAAGCCGGAAATTCTCCGCGCTTATTGGCAAAAGAAGGACGTGAATGTACTTCGGTTGCCGCTTCCAGCAGCAGATCGGAGAGCGCCGGATGAAGATTGGATCGAGCAATCAGTTCGACCGTGGGGCTAAGGAGATTGACATCCCTGTCGGGAACATTTTTGCCGAGATCAAAAGAACCTTTCGGCAACACTATCTTGTTCAAATAGTGGACACGCCGGACATAGGCGTCAGCCTGGCTGAAATCAAAAAGCCTTATTCCCGGTTTACGAACAAGTTCACGCATGGTTTTGGTAGACGCGGAATCACTCATCATGAACGCGGCGTCAATTTCGCCTGTGAGCAATTCCTTTTCAGCCTCTTCATCGTCCATTTCGAAAAGTTGTGTCTTACCGCCCGGTTTTATGCCGTTCATGGCCAGAAGATTCAATGCCAGCACCTGCGTTCCTGTACCGTCTTCACCGACAGCCAAACGCTTGCCTTCAAATTGAGATAACATATCAAGAGGTTTAGAGCCCCGATAGAAAATAAAAAGCGGTTCGTAAGAAATACTGCCCAGCGATACCAGATTATCGGTATTTTTCCCTTTTGCCACTCCGGTTTGAACAAAACCGACGTCGACGCGGAATGACGGGTTCTCCAGCCTTTCGAGATTCTGAAGAGATCCTTCAGATTTAAGTATTTTCAACTTTACACCATTACGAGCCAGGATTTTGGCATATTTTTCGGAATTTCTCTGGAACATACTGCCCTCATCGCCGCTGGTAATGATGATCGTATCGGGCGGTGCGAAATAAAAAAACAGGAAAACGGCAATAATTACAACGACTGCGGTAAAAATAACGGCGCTAAGCGCAACACCGGGTCCAAGTCCGAATGTTTCCGCAAACATCACCTTTATCCTATTGAAGCCGTGCCGGAAAATCTTAGAAAATGAAGAACTGCTCCGATTAAGTATTTTCTTCTTTTTTTCTTCCATGATTAACTCCTCTTTATATATCGGCGTACAATTTATTTAATGCCGGTCAGAGCCTCATATACCAGATTACATTAAAACCTAAATCCGGCATTTCCCATACCGCAATATTATAGGAAGTGACAAAAAGTTACAATAATACGTAACAACATAGCCACAAATTTATTACAGTAATACTGTGCAAAATGCCCTTCTAATGTAGGTAAGTTCTGAAACTTATCTGATAAATGCTATTATTATAACCAATGCGCCTAAAACAAACCGGTACCAGACAAAAGGTAAAAATGTTTTCGTTTGCACGTAACGCAGGAGAAATCCGATACTGACAAGACCGGAAATGCAGGCAACAATCATGCCCACAATGAACGGGGCATCTATTACCGAAGGGTTAGCAATGATCTTCGGTATCTTTATTATAGCTGCGCCAAAAATAACAGGCGCGGATAAAAGGAAAGAAAAGCGGGCGGCTCCCTCTCTGGTCATCCCCATTGCCAATGCCGCAGTCATAGTAACGCCGGAGCGCGATACGCCGGGAATTATCGCCAGTGCCTGCGATAAACCAATCAGAAAACTGGCTTTCAAAGAGATATGCTCTACATCCATTTGCTTTTTGCTCTTCCGATCAGCAAGATAAAGCACAATCCCCAGCAGGATTAGCATAAACGCAATTAAAACAGGATTGCGAAAAACCGTTTCAGCTTTATGCTCCAGCAAATAGCCCGCGACCGCGCCGGGGATTGTCGCCAAAACCAGATACCAGAACAACTTCCCTTCCCTTTCTTTCGGCTTAGTCAGGCCTTTACTGATTAAATTCAGCCAATCCCTCCAGAAATACAGAATAACTGCGATAAGTGTGCCGAAGTGTAAAGCAATGTCAAACGTTAACCCCGGATCCTGCCATTTAAAAATCCAGGGCGCTAAAACCAGATGCGCCGAGCTGGATATCGGCAAAAATTCGCCAAGTCCCTGCAACAGCCCTAAAACTATAGATTGAACAGCATCCATGCATACCTCATAATAATTCCGGCTTAATGATACTCTGTTTTACATATGTCGAGTACCTTATTTAAGGAAGCTACACATCAAAAACGCGCAATTACAATATATATTCCTCTGTAAATATAGGACTATATGTGTCTATCTCCCCGCCAATAAACAGCAAAAGGGCGCTGTTGTTCCCACCCAATGCCATTGTGTAAAAGCTTACAAAGTATTCATGTTTATCATTATAAGCTATCGTTTGTAAAATAATATTGTCTCTACCGACCCGCCGGGCTTTTTTGAAATGTTTTGAAGGTATCTTTTGCATTATTAGTTATCTTAATATATTTTAAATATTGTAACAATTTCTGAATTTTTTATGTTTTATAAATAAAATGGGTTGAATTTTGAAATTTAATATTGAGGATTACATTATTAATGTGAATTTTTCAGTTGACTGGTTAAAGAAAAATAATTAATAAGAAAATATGAAGGGAGGTGAAGAAAAGAAGTCGATAATAAGAAATTGAGAAAAACTGACCGATGTAATAAACACAACTCAATTCCACAAAAAAACTTATTCGATATGGATAGAATTATTTCCATACTACTAAAAAATAAAACCGCGAAAGGACAATTTATTATGAAGAAGAAAATATTTAGTTTAGTCATTATAATGCTTGTAAGTACATTTTTTTTAATCTCATGCTCCAGAGATAAAGAGCCGGCGGATTTAGCTATTAAAGCTGCCGAAACAGCTGTCAACGCAACCAAGGCCGGAGCAGCAAAGATTGTTCCTGATCAGGTGAAAGCACTGGAAGATTCTCTGGCTTCCGCTAAAGAGAAGTTTGTCAAGAAAGAATATAAAGCCGCTCTGGAAGAAGCAACAGCCCTTGCCGGCAAGGCAAAGCAGGTGGCGGCGGCAGCTAAAGCTAAAAAAGAAGAACTGACAAAAAAATGGACGGAAGCAACCCAGGATCTTCCCAAAATGATTGAAGTCCTCCAGGAAAAAGTTGATTCTCTTTCCAAGCTCAAAAAACTTCCGAAGACAGTTAAAAAAGATAAACTTGAAGAAGCTAAAACAGGACTGGTTTCAATCAAAGATGAATGGACAAAAGCACAGGAAAGCTTTAAAAATGGAAACGTCACAGATGCAATCAATGTAGCAGGTTCCGTAAAAGATAAAGTAATAAAGATTATGGAATCTTTGGGAATGAGTATTCCGGCTCCTGCCCCGGCCCCGGCTGTAGCTCCTGCTCCTGCCCCGGCCCCGGCCTCGGCACCAGCTAAAGCACCGGCTCCGGCTAAAGCTAAATAATAACCAACCTATTTAAAAATATTAGGGATATGTTCCGACGTCACTGTCGGGACATATCCCTTTTTATTCCCTTTTCAAAAATAACATTTGGCATAGAATAAATGCGTAGTGGGGGAAATTTCCTCATAATTGGCCAGTTTTTCGCGCAGTTTTGCTTTACAAACAGAGACCTCTGGCGACTACGTGACGGTAATCTTTCGAGACAGGCAAATATTCTTAGGTAAATATTACATTATAACCTTGGAACTTATATTCATACTAATCTGGCACGTTCATTGCTGTAAATAAGGGGATAATTTAATTTAATTAATCGGGGAAAGATGTTATAAATTATTAAATATTAACCTTGAAAATATGTACATTTTAAATGGAGAAATAAACTATGAATATTAAAATATTTCAAAAAACAAGTCTCTTAACTGAGAAGTGGAGCAAACTATTGCTTCTACCTGCGGTTTTATTGTTAAGTTCATGTTATTATCAGGCTCATGAACAAATTGTCACGCAACCGGTAAGGAATCAAAATATTGCCGCCATTACACAAATGTATTTTTATCCAGCTAAAGGTCAAACAACCGAACAACAATCACGAGATCACTATGCATGTTATAACTGGGCAGTGGATCAAACAGGCTTTGATCCCAGCATATCATCAATTGTAACGGAGCAGCGTGTACGGGTTGTTCCCATGCCGCCGCCAGGACATGATACTGTCGTCATGTCCATTGCCGGAGCGGTTCTGGGAGCTTTAATCGCCGGCCCGCGGCATTCAGGAGATGGAGCTTTAATTGGTGCAGCCAGCGGAGCAATGCTGGGAGCTACTTCAGATATTTCCCGGCAGGAATATGCCCGACAGATGGAAGAAGCTTACCAGAATCGCAATGTTGCGCGCGATCTTCACAATGAAAAAAGAGCGCTGGATTTCCGCCGGGCAATGTCAGCCTGTCTGGAGGGCCGCGGATATACAGTTAAATAATTTTGTTTATTATTAAATGAGGAGGTCAGCGTCATGTTATATAATAATTCAAAAAAATATTTTGCCATAGCAATGGCAATAGTAATGTTATCGGGAATAAGTTTATTTTGTTTTGCCGGGCAGACACAGGCTGAAGGCCCCCAGGGTCCCGCACGAGCACAGGCTTCTAAACGAGGACAGTTGCAGGGACAGAAACAAACGCAGACACCGTATAGCAAACCAGCTCCGGCACAAAATTTCGGACGAGAGCAGGGAATCTCCGGAAAAAGAGCGCCTGCTCCTCAACACAATAATTACGTTGATTCCCGCTATCAACACAACCGTTCGTATCCGGCTCACGGTCAGTCTTTCAGGACCCTTCCCAGAGATCACCGGGTGGTAACGCATGACCATTCGCGTTATTACTATTCCAACGGTGCCTGGTACAGACCATACCGCGGACGATATGTTGTAGTTACCCCGCCTTTCGGACTTATTGTTCCATTTTTGCCTCTTTTTTATACAACTATCTGGATACACGGATCACCTTACTATTACGCCAACGATACATATTACACACAAGCGGAAGAAGGATATGTTGTTGTTGAACCGCCTCAGGATGATGCAAGTCAAACACCGCCGCCCACAGATGACAGCACGGAAAGTAAATTGTTTATTTATCCGCGTAAGGGCCAGAGCGAAGCTCAACAGGCAAATGATCGCTATGAATGCCACAAATGTTCGGTTGGACAGACAAATTATGATCCGACGGATATTTCCGGAATACCGGCTGATCAGATTATGCAAAAAAGGTCTGATTATCAAAGGGCTATGGCGGCCTGCCTCGACGCCCGCGGTTATACCGCAAAATAAAATTTACCTGTAGCCGGTGCAGCTTTCTGTTTTAAGCTGCACCGGCTACTACATTATAAGCAACAACAGCTTTACTATAAGAAAACAGATAATCATCACTATCGATTATGGTTGTTTTCAATCGGTAATAAATGTCATTACTTTCATAATATTTCCTTGACATACAGGCACATCATATAGTTCAAATACAAACAGATACGGTGCTGTCTAATAAAACCGGAGGGGCATTGCATGAAAAAAATTATTGCTGCTGCTATTTTACTCATGTTGATTATCGCCGGATTTGTCTTTGCCGCAGAAAAGGCCAGAGACAGCCGTTTTATTGCCTATGACAACGGAACTGTTTTGGACACTAAGACGAATCTGATGTGGGCGGCAACGGACAACGGCAAAGACATAGACTGGGAAAACGCCAAAGCCTATTGCGCAAATTTCAGCGGAGGCGGATATACCGACTGGCGAATGCCGGAGGAAGATGAATTGGCGGAATTATACGACCATTCAATTACAGGAAACAACAATTATCATATAACCACCATGATAACCCTGACTGCCAGTTGTTTATGGTCATCAGAAACGCGCCGCTTAGCTGCTGCTTACTTCCATTTTCGCAATGGTTCCAGGCACTTGACTCACCAGTCAAACAGCGTAAATGGCCGTGTACTTCCGGTGCGGGATATCAAATAAATTATTCGGTTGCCGGTTTGCTTTTTTTAGATGTAAATTACTACAGGAGAAATGATGAAAATAAAGAACCTTCACTGTATTATTTGTTTAGTGATTTTTTTTCTATTTGCCAATCAGGCATGGGCGGCAGGCTGGAAACTTTTTGCTTCATCCGGCGATTCAGATATGTATTATGATGAAAACAGCGTTAAAAAAGTAAATAAAAATATTGTTCGTGTTTTGACTAAAAAAACATACAGTGAAAAAGGGAAATTAAAGGAATATTCTTCTCTGAAAAAACATGGCAAAGCACCGGGCAATCCTTATATATTAAGTCACGAGTTGATATTGATTGAAATTGATTGCGTAAGTGAAAAAGTAAATATTTCTTCTGACAAAATCTGCGACAAAAGAGGACACGTTGTTACATTGGCTCCGCAATCTTACGAAAAATGGAATGATATTGTCCGCAAATCAAATGATGAAAAACTCAAAAATGTAGTCTGTAGTACCGGCAAAATTATCAAAACAAAAAATAAATAGTTTCCTGAATATAGAATTGAATTCCAAAGGAATTCAATTCAGGTTTCTTTAATTGCTTTCCTGTATTCGCTGATAAGTGATTTTTTAGAAATGCCCAGATCAATCAGGTCCCAGGGAAGAACTTCGTCAAATTGTTTTTCACGGTAAACGTAAAAGTCGGCGTTGATATTAACCTCTTTCAACGCCTGCGCCCAATTTCCCTCCAAGCGATTTACAGCCAGCAATATTTCTGCGACGCGGCGATCACCAAGAGAAAAAATAGCCTGGACATAGTTCCACTTCGGAACATCGTGAATAACCTTAATCTGCCTGTCCCGTCTGAAAGCACTTTCAATCTTTTTAATTTTTCTGCCGGTTATACTCACATCGGCCAGAGAACACCACTGAAAAGGAGTCGCCGGCTTGGGAATAAATTGATTGATGCTCAAAGTAATGCGCCGGAACTTTTTCTTGCCCTGAAACTCATTGAGGACATGATGCTGGATTTTTCTGGTGAGTCCGATGATGTCATCTATATCCCGTTCATCTTCACCGGGAAGACCAACCATAAAATAAAGCCTTAAGTTGGGGATTTCTTTTTTGGCCAGCAATTGTGCGGCATGTATTATGTCGGCTTCAGTTATATCTTTGCGCAAGACATCCCGCATTCGCTGACTGCCCGCTTCGGGCGCAAGCGCAACCGTTTCAATGCCATTGGCTTTTATTAAATCGACAATCTTTTCATTTATCCGGTCAATCCTCAGAGAGCCAAGGCCTGCTTGCGCGTTCCGGGCTATTATGTATTCACAGATGTTTATGAGATCCGGATGATCGGAAACGGCTGTGCCAACAAGACCGATCTTCTTTTTTCTTTTCAAACCGCAATCAACTGAGGCGGTAATTTCCTGATAGCTGCGGAAACGAACCGGATGATAAGCGAAACATGCCGCGCAAAAACGGCAACTGTGGGCGCAACCACGGTTAACTTCAACCAGAAACATGTCTTCCATTTCGGTTTGAGGCGCGCTGATAACCTCTTGTGTGCAAAAAGTATTGATATTTTTTACATGCTTTATTTTTATTTTTTCCGGCAATCCAGGCTCGACAGGCGCAATTGACTGAATTTTACTTTCCGCGCAATATTTTACTTCGTAAAGACCCGGAACATAAATATTATTTACCTGTTTTTGCAAACCGGCAAGTAATTTCCTGCGATCATGACCAAGACAACGCGCTTCTTCAAAATAACGGCAGAATTCCGGCAATATTTCTTCGGCTTCGCCAAGAATAAATAAATCAAAAAAATCAGCCAGCGGTTCGGGATTAAGTGTCAGAGCAATACCCCCGCCGATAATCAGAGGATGTCTATCCGTTCGGTCTTTAGACAAAAGCGGAATACCCGCTAAATCCAGCATTTTTAAAACATTAGGATAATCGTTTTCGAACGATATGGAAAAGGCAAGAATGTCAAATTCGGCAATAGCTTTTTGGTTTTCCAGACTAAATATTCCCGCCGCTCCGGAAACGAATCTGGCATCGTTTCCGGAAACGGGCAAGAATATCCTTTCACAAAGAAAGGAAGGGAGATCATTAAATATCTTATATATTGTTTGGAAACCCAGATTCGCCATGCCCGTCCTGTAATAATTGGGATAAGCCAGGCAAACCTTATTATATGTGCCCCAAACTTTTTTTACATATCCGGTCTCATTCTCCAGAATGGTCGTATATTTTTTTTTAGATTTCCAATCCATGTTTTTATCATGGCCTATATTTCATCATTGAACAACAGCGATGAAATTTCCGGACATTTATTCTCAGACCTTACCGTTAATCAGTCGGCCTGCCGGCGTAAAAATGTCGGGACTTGTATATCTATATTTTCCGTCTCGTTGTCCAATCCCACAACCGCTACCTCGCCGCTGTTGATTTTTCTTTCTCTGCGTATGAAAGTCGGTGTGGCCAGGTCTTCCCGCCGGAAACCGCCGAACCGGGTAACATTGCCCAGAGATTCTGTTTTCTTCTTGTTAAAATCATCAAAACCTGTGGCTATAACGGTAATGCGAATTTCATCTTCCATATTCTGGTCAATCACGGTTCCGAAAATAATATTCGCGTCCTCATCCGCCTCTTCCTGTATTAAAGACGAAGCTTCGTTGACTTCATAGAGGCTCATATCCGGTCCACCGGTGATATTGAGTAGAATTCCGTGTGCACCCTGAATCGTATTGTCTTCCAGCAAAGGAGATGAAATAGCTCTTTGCGCCGCTTCCACCGCTCTGTTTTCACCGCTTGCCACGCCTGTGCCCATAATGGCCATACCCATGCTGCTCATGACACTCCTTACATCGGCAAAATCAAGATTGATCAATCCCGGAACCAGGATCAGATCGGATATCCCCTTGACGGCCTGATAAAGGATATCATCAGCCTTTTTGAAAGCTTCCATAAGCGACAGGTTGCGTCCGCCCAGACTCAAAAGTCTCTGGTTGGGAACTACAATCAGCGTATCCACGGTTTCCCTGAGTTGGGCAATCCCGTCTTCAGCCTGAATATTGCGTTTTTTCCCTTCAAACTGAAAAGGTTTAGTCACCACTGCAATCGTCAAAATACTGCATTCACGGGCAATTTCCGCGATGACCGGGGCCGCTCCTGTTCCCGTTCCGCCGCCCATTCCCGCGGTAAGAAAAATCATATCCGCACCTTCCAGATAAGGACGGATCTCGTCGCGGGATTCCAGTGCCGATTGCTTGCCGATTTCAGGATCGGAACCGGCTCCCAAACCTTTTGTTATCTTGGAGCCGATCTGAATTTTGACGGGCGAACTCGATACGCTCAAAGCCTGCGCATCGGTATTCGCAACGACGAAGTCAACTCCCTGCAGGGATGATGAAATCATCGTATTGACGGCGTTACCGCCGCCACCGCCCACACCAATTACCTTAATTTTTGCCAGATTTTCACTACATACCTCCGTCAATTCAAACATGTTCTCTCCTTCCTTTCTAAAAAAATTCTGAAAACATTTTTTTTACTGTTCTCGCCATATTGCCAAACATACCTGTTGTTTTTCTATATACGGAATCGCCGCCCAATTCATCATGGCCATAAATAATCAGACCTACTCCTATGGCATGGGCCGGTGAGTTTACAATATCGGTTAACCCCCCGACGCCTATCGGAATGCCTTTGCGAGCGGGCATATCAAATATTTTTTCCGCAAGTTCGCTTACGCCTTCAAGAAGAGATGTTCCCCCGGTTAAAACAACTCCCGCCGCCAGCAAATCCTCAAAACCGAAACGGGCAATTTCATTGTAAGCAAGATTTAATATTTCTTCCATTCTCGGTTCGACTATACGCCCCAGTATCTGACGCGATACTTCACGGTCTTCCCTGCCGCCCAGGCTGGGTACTCTGATTGTTTCATCCTTTGGTATCATGGAGGTCATGGCGCAACCGTATTTTATTTTAATTTTTTCCGCTTCAGCAAGAGGCGTACGTAAACCTGTTGAAATATCCGAAGTCAGGTAGTTGCCCCCGACAGGCAATATAGCCGTATGCTTGATGCTCGATTCGGAAAAAATGGTTACCGAAGTATTGGAGCCGCCGATATCGATCAAAACGACTCCCAAATCTTTCTCATCATTACTCAGCACCGCTTTTCCCGCGGCCAACTGCTCCAGAACGATATCATCAATATCCAAACCCACTCTATTTACGGATTTTACGATATCCTGAATAGCGGAAGTAGCTCCGGTAACAATGTGTACCTTTGCTTCAAGCCGGACACCTGACATTCCTATGGGATCTTTAATTCCCTCCTGACCGTCAATAACATATCCCTGGGGAAGTACGTGCATTATTTCCCTGCCCACAGGAATAGCAATAGCCCTGGAAGCCTCCAGAACTCTTTTTACATCGTTTTGATCCACTTCTCTGCCCTTAATGGATACTATGCTCAAAGAGTTCTGTCCTTTTATATGGCTGCCGGAAATTCCGACATAAACCGAATTAATGCGACACCCGGACATGTGTTCGGCTTCTTCCACCGCTGTTTTTATCGATTCCACCATGCTGTCAATATTAACAACGGTGCCTTTTCTCATTTCTTTGTTCTGAGATGTTCCGATGCCGATTATATCAATTCCGGCCTCGGTAACTTCACCAACTATAGCCGTAGTTTTCGTCGTACCGATATCCAGCCCGATTAAAACATTGCTTTTTTTGCCCATCAGCTTCTTCACCTCTTCATGTAATTTTACGAATCAATAAAATTTTTATATTGAATATTGTTTTCCTTTATTCTCCAGTTCCAAACGTTCGGGAACATTTTTCCGTTGTACTGTAACCTTCGATTCATCCGACAAATCGATACATAAAAAACTTTTTTTCATGCCTCTGTTTTCCAGATCAGTCAAAACAAATTTTAACTGCTTTAGTTTCTTTTCAAAATCGGCGGTCCCAAGTCTCAGGTAAAGACCGCTATTGGAAATTAAAGAAATTCCGAATACATCATTAACATGAGCCTCGGAAATCGTACCCACATAAGGATATTGGCCGGACTTGGATACTGTCTTCAGTAAATTAAGAGTGCTTAAAAGAAGCTGTGATTTAATTTCTCCTTTCTCGTCAACACCTGTAATTACCGGAAGATCGACCTCATCGCTTTTACCCAGCTTTTTAAAAACAAAACCTTCCGCATCCATAAGATAAAAATCATTGTCCTGTTTAACCAGAGCCAGCGGGGTTCTTTCCTTCACTTCCAGAATAAGCTTGTTGGGCAGTTCTCTGCCGACGTAAACATTTTCCACCCATTGGTTTGCGGAAACATGGCGTATAATCGCGTCTGTGTTTATAGACAGCAGATTTTGCGCAGGCTTTACCCCGGCTGACATCAGCACATCTTTTTCCGTTAATTCCTTTAACCCACGCACGGATATTTCTTTTATTTGGAAATATGGTCTGCTCACCATGAAACTGTATGTGTAAATAAATAACGAGCATAGAAGCGCTGCGGCAATCAGTAATCCCATTGCGGTAAAGAAATCTCCGGATATATCGCTCAAACGCCGGAGTATACGGTTTTTCTTTGTTTCCAGCACCGCTTTTTTAGGCATCAATCTTCTCCGATAATCACTACTTCTGTTTCCAGATTCACACTTTTTTCTTTTTTGGCTTTCGATTGAATGAACTCAATCAACCCTAAAACATCTGAAGCAGTTGCATTGCCTCTGTTAATAATAAAGTTGGCGTGTTTAGACGATATTTGCGCGCCTCCCGCGGTCATACCTTTCAACCCCATATCTTCAATAAGACGACCTGCTGCCTGCCCGGACAAATTCTTAAAAATGGACCCGGCACTGGGAAATTCCAGAGGATGTTTGGCCTGTCGCAACTGTAAAATTTCATTTATTTTTTCCTTTATTCCGGAACGTTCACCTTTTTCCAGTTTAAATTGAGCGCCCAGTATTATTGTACCGGGAGGAAAAGATGTCTTGCGGTAGCCAAAAGATATTTCCTCTCTTTCCATTATTCTCTTCTCTCCATCGGCATCCAGCAAAGTTACCTCTTTTATAACATCTTTTATTTCTTTTCCGTAAGCTCCGGCATTCATCCATACGGCGCCGCCGACACTTCCGGGAATTCCGGCACAAAATTCAAGTCCGGCAAGCTCATGGGCAACTGACAGGTTGACAACTTTGGCCAGAGCAGCTCCTGCCTGGGCTGAAATCAGATAACCTTTTTCATGTGTATATTCGCAATTGACTTCTTTTCTTCCCGTCATCAGCAATATTACTCCACGGTATCCACCGTCCCGCACAATGACATTAGTCAGATTTCCCGCTATAAAAATATTAATTTCCTTTTCTCTGAGTCTTCCTACAACCTGCGCCAGTTGATCTTCATTTTCTATAAAAACCAGAGCATCGCTCCTGCCCCCCACAGCAAGTGATGTATGAAGCGACATCGGTTCATCATACAATATCTTTCCTGTCATTATATTGTTCAGAACCTCTTTCATTTCATTTCTTACGGCCATTACTTGCTTCCTTTGCAACAAGTTGTTTTATAAGAGCTTCGCCTATTTTATAAATACTTCCCGCCCCGATAGTGGCAACGGTATCTTTCGCCTTTACTGTCTTCAAAAGATACTCTATTGTTTCTTCCGCACCTGGAATATATTCCACGTGTTTTTGACCCGCTTTTCTGATAGCACTGCAAAGCACTGCGGAATTAATTCCGGCAATAGGCTCTTCACTGGCAGGATATATGTCATTCAAAATAAGGATATCAACATTGCTGAAAGCTTTCGTGAATTCGTCGAAAAGCGCCTTTGTCCTGGTGAACCTGTGCGGCTGAAAAACCACTATCAATCTGTTCTTCCATATTTGCCGCATAGCTTTCAGAGTTTCTTTTATTTCCGTTGGATGATGGCCGTAATCATCCACTACGGTAATATCACCGACTCTTCCCTTGATTTCCAGACGGCGCTGCACTCCGGAAAAACTTTTCAGACCTTCCCTGATGGTTGCGAAATCAAGATTCAACTCACGGGCCACGGCAATTGCCGCCAAAGAATTGTAGACATTGAACATGCCGGGCACAATTAATTCAACAGTACCCAACTTCTTCTTTTTATAAACCAGAGTGTAAGTGGTTTTTGCTTTCAAAAGTTTGATATTCACGGCGCAGTAATCCGCGGGAGACTCTATTCCGTAAGTTATCATTTTCCGCTTAATTGAAGGAATAATTTCCCGAACATGAATATTATCGGCGCAAACAACCGTGCAACCGTAAAAGGGAACTATATTGGCAAACTTTAGAAAAGCATCCTTGATTTCGGCTATGCCCGGATAATAATCCAGGTGCTCGCGATCGATATTTGTTATAACTGCAATGGTGGGCGATAATTTCAGAAATGATCCGTCGCTTTCATCAGCCTCCGCCACAATAATTTCCCCATCTCCCAATCGGGCGTTACTGCCGATACTTGCCAGTTTTCCTCCTATGACCATTGTCGGATCTAAATCGCCCTGAGCGAGTACGGTGGCTACCATTGAAGTGGTCGTGGTTTTGCCGTGACTGCCGGAAACGGCAACAGAAAATTTCATTTTGAGAAGTTCCGCCAGCATTTCGGCCCGAGGAATAACCGGAATATTTCTCCGATGCGCCTCCGCAACTTCCGGATTGTTTGTCTTCACCGCTGTAGAAGTAACAACAACATCGGCATTACCAATATTTTCCGCCGCATGTCCTATAATTACCTTCGCACCGATTTTTTGCAATCGAGCCGTCGTTTCGGAAGTCTGAACGTCAGAGCCGTTTACATTATAACCGAGATTGACCAGAACTTCGGCAATCCCGCTCATGCCAATGCCTCCGATCCCGACAAAATGGATGCATTTTACCTTGCGCTGCATTAAGCTGTTTTTCTTATCTGATATCATTTTCCCTATGCTCATTATATTTTTACTAATTATATGCCTTATTTTTTCCAGCCATTAATTGAATACAGTTGTCAACTATTGCTGCCGCCGCATCAATCCTGCCAAGCCTCAAGGAATTTTCTTCCATCTGATGAAGCTTTTTCTCATCAAGCAACAGATTTTCAATCACATTGAACAGATTAATACCGCTTAGCTCTTTCTCCGGAATCACCGCAGCAGCACCTTCTTCAGCCAAAGCCTGCGCATTTTTCATTTGATGATCGTTTGCCGCCCACGGATAAGGAATCAAAACAGCAGCCTTGCCCGCAGCAGTAATCTCTGCAAGAGACGTGGCGCCCGCCCGGCAAACGATTAAATCCGCATTCGCATAAGCCGAGGCCATGTCAATAATAAAGGCTGTTACTTGAGCCTGAATACCGAATTTTTCATAAGCTTTTTTCATCTCTTCGGCCTGTTTTGCACCGGTCTGATGAAGAATGCGAAGTTTATTTTTCATATTCTGCAATTGAGGCAGCATATCCATGACGCTTTTATTGATTGATTCCGCTCCCTGCGATCCGCCGAAAACAAGGAGTTGCCGGCAATCATTTTTTTCTTTTGCTTTGCCGCGTCCCCCAACAAACGACGCCCTTACAGGGTTGCCGCTTAAAATCACCTTCGCCTGAGGGAAACAATTCTGAGTTTGCGCATAGGTGACGAATATTTTGTCCGCAAAATTGCCCAGTATTTTGTTGGTAATGCCGGGAATAGCGTTTTGTTCCGCGATTGCCGTAGTTATACTCATAAAATGAGCCGCAAGCACCGCCGGTCCGGAAGCATAGCCGCCAACACCAAAAACAATGTCAGGATCAAACTGTTTCAAAATACGCCTTGATTGGCAGATACTTTTGGGAATCTGATAAACGCCCTTTATCAATGCCTTACCCCCCCGTCCTTTAACTCCCTCGATATCAATTGTTCTGAGTTCATAACCAAATTTATCGAGCAGCCTGCTTTCAATTCCTTTTTTCGTTCCGATAAAAATAATTTTTGTTTTATCATCTCTTTTTAAAAATTCTTCAGCAATGGCAATCCCGGGAAACAAGTGCCCGCCCGTTCCACCTCCCGCAATTACGACACGCATTTTTTACTCCATATAATCAATTCCGTTTAACTCTTTCTGTAACAAACATATATTTCTTTCACTACGTCTGCGTAGAAATATTCAGCAATACGCCTACAGCCGTCATACTCATGATAAATGCCGTTCCGCCATAACTCAAAAAAGGCAGCACCAGACCCTTCAACGGAATGAGTCCCATTACGCCGGCAATATTTATGAAAGCTTCCAAAGAAATTACCATAGTCACACCGGCAGCCAGCAACGTCCCGAAAAGATCGGGCGCTTTTGCGGCAATGATAAAACCGCGAAAAGCAAAAACAATAAACATGACTATTACAATCGTCACTCCGATAAAGCCGCTTTCTTCGGCAATGATAGAAAGAATAAAATCGGTATGCGGTTCCGGCAAATAAAATAATTTTTGCATGCCGTCGCCTATACCCACTCCAAACGTTCCTCCTGAACCAAAGGAAATCAGAGACTGGATAATTTGAAAACCGGTATTGTCCGCATCTTTCCACGGATCCAGAAAAGCGGTTAAGCGCGTCAGTCTATATCCTTTGTATAAAATCAGCGAAACCCCGACAGGAATGAAAGCTGCTGCTAAAAACAAAAGATGTTTCACCTGCGCTCCCGCGATTAACAGCATCGAAAGAAAAATAGTGGCTATAATCACAGCCGTACCAAAATCAGGCTCCAGTAAAATGAGTAAAATTACAACAGAGATAACGGACAGAGGGACAAAAACGCCTCTCGTGAAATTTTGCAGTTGATATGCTTTTCTGGTTAATAAATGTGCAAGAAAAACAACGACTGAAATTTTAACCATCTCGGTTACCTGAAAAGAAAAACCGCCTAAATTCAACCAGCGGGTAGCTCCTCCGCGCTTCATTCCCAAAGGTGTCAACAACAGGGCCAGCAGAACAAAAGACAACAACATTCCGGGATAAGCCCATTTCCTTAATTGTGTATAAGGAACTTTAGTCATAATTATCATGGAAGTCAGACCTATAAAAACGAACAAAATCTGTTTTTTTAAAAAATATTGTCCGTCCTTAAACTTTTCCAACGCGATAATAGAACTGGAAGAATAAATCATCGCCGTTCCCACAATCACCAGAATTAAAGTAACCAGAAGCAGAATAATGTCCGGCAATCTATCTTCATTATGTTTAATTACAGCATCCATCTAAAGATTCCTCACTACATCCTTAAAGAAATTACCCCGTTCTTTGTAATTGGCAAATTCATCAAAACTGGCACAACCGGGAGAAAGCAAAACAACATCGCCTGATTGAGCGTCTTTATGAGCGCTCTCGATGGCTTCCCGTAATGTCGTTTTTTTTGAAACAGGCACATCTTCACCTATCAATGACGCTATACGATTGCGCGCTTCACCGAATAAAATCGCTTTTTTAGTTTTTTTCTTAAGCAACGGCTTCAGAGATTCAAAATCACCGTCCTTATCGCGACCTCCCAAAAGCAGAATTACAGGCCGGTCAAATGTTTCCAGCGCCCGTAAAACTGAACCGACGTTCGTTCCCTTGGAATCATCGTAAAATTTGATTGAATTCTTTTCACCCGCAAATTCGATCCGGTGAGGCAATCCTCGGAAATCTCTGACTGCCGCCATGATATCTTCCTGAGAGCAGCCGCACAAACGTGCCGCCATTATCGCCGCAATTACATTTTCCACATTATGCAGACCGGGAAGATTGATAATATTCAGTGGATATTTCTCTTCATTACCCCCTGGCATGATAAAAACAATTTCATTATTTTTAACAAATATTCCTTCAGACAAAACATCTTTCGAACTGAACTTTACAACTTGCGCTTCGATTCCATCGCCTATTGAATCCTGTTCCTTATCCAGGGCATTAAGAATAGCAAAATCCGTTTTCGTCTGATTAGCAAATATTCCGGCCTTAATGCGACGGTATTCGGCAAAAGACCCGTGATAATTGATATGATCGCAGGTAATATTCAAAAGAATGGCAATAAACGGCCGGAATTTTTCAATCCACTGAAGCTGGAAACTGCTTATCTCGGCTACAATAAAATCATCTTTTTGAGATGTTTCCGCGTATTCAATCAAAGGATTCCCTATATTGCCGCCGACGAAAACTTTCTTTCCCGACCTCTGCAAAATTTTACCCAATAGCGTTGTCGTCGTCGTTTTACCGTTAGTGCCGGTTACAGCTATTATCGGAACTTTTAAAAACCAGTAAGCCAGTTCAATTTCACTGACAACAGATATATTCTTTTTTTGCGCTTCCACTAATAAATCATTGTTAGGAGGAACGCCGGGAGAAGGAACAACCATATCGGCTCCCTCTAAAACACGGGTATTATAATCGCCGACTTCCAGCCATTTTTCGTCGGAAATTTGCTTAAAATCGCCGCCCCATTGATCGGATGATTTTTCATCCGTCACTACCACCTTTGCGCCCTGTTTTCCTAAAAACCTGGCGGTGGCAATTCCGGTTTTACCCATGCCGATGACAACTATTTTTTTACCGGTAAAATCCATATTTCCTCTAACGTAACTTCAATGTACTTAAAGCCAATAAGGCCAATAAAATAGAGATTATCCAGAACCTGACTATTACTTTCGGTTCCGCCCATCCCTTCAATTCAAAATGATGATGCAGAGGCGCCATCCGCAGAATACGCTTCCCGCCGGTAAGTTTGAAATAACCGACCTGAAAAATAACCGAAAAAGTTTCCATAACGAATAAGCCGCCTACAATAGCCAGCAATATCTCCTGCTTGGTTATAATAGCTATCGTGCCTAAAGCTCCGCCAAGCGAAAGAGAACCGACATCTCCCATGAAAACCTCCGCGGGATAGGCGTTGAACCAGAGGAAACCAAGACCCGCGCCAACTATAGCCCCGCAAAAAACCGTCAATTCACCTGCGCCGGAAACATGGACGATCTGCAAATATGAAGCGACTTTAACGTTTCCGGCAAAATAGGCGAAAAGCAAATAAGTGGCAAAACAGATAGCCACCGGGCCAATAGCCAGGCCATCCAGACCATCTGTTAAATTTACGGCATTTGCCGCACCGACTATAATGAATGTGGAAAGCAAAACATAGCCCCAACCGAGATTAGGCAATACCGTTTTGAAGAAAGGAATTGTTATCTGCGAATTAAAACCCGGTTTAAAATAAAGAACAATGCTGACAAACAAAGCGATGGCTATTTCCGCAGTCAATCTTGTTTTTCCGGAAACGCCCTTGGAACTTTTTCCGGCAAGCTTTCTGTAATCATCAACAAACCCAATCAATCCAAAACCAACTGTTACCAGCAATATTATCCAGACGTAAACATCGGAAAGATTTGTCCAGAACAGCGTCGATATAACCACGGCCAGGATGATCAATATCCCTCCCATGGTTGGAGTGCCTTTTTTGACAAGATGGCTTTGCGGCCCGTCATCTCTTACCTGCTGGCCTATTTGCATTTCCTGCAATTTTTGAATCATCCACTGGCCGAAAAACAGGCAAATCAGAAGAGCCGTAATTGACGCAAAAATAGTCCGAAACGTTATATAACGGAACACGTTAAAAAACGAAAATGTTGCATGCAAAGGATATAATAAATGGTAAATCAATTTAATTTACTCCTGATTGACTAATCGTTTTAGTATTTCCGTCAATTTTATCACTGCCGAAATCATCACATATCTGAGCAACAAATTTTTCCATCTTCATCCGGCGGGAACCTTTTACCAGAATCCAGTCGCCTTTTTTCAAATGCGCCTTTAAATAAGCGCTGCCGTTCTCGTCTCCGGATAAAAAGAAAATATTTTCTGGCGACAGGCCTCCTTCCATGGCGCCGCCGGAGGTCACCCTGGAAAATTCACCCTGAAGAAAAAGGGCATTGATGCCGATAGTCGCTATTAACATTCCGATTTTCCGATGCATCTCGTCGGCCTGATCTCCCAGTTCCAGCATGTCTCCCAGGAAGACATAACCGTTATGACCTGCTTTTAAATCTTTCAATGTCATCAAAGCTTCCCGTACTGAAGCGGGATTGGCGTTGTATGAATCATCCAGAAGAAAAGCTCCGTTACGCAGTTTAATCATTTCCATCCGTCCGCTAAACGGCCGGAACGCGGCAAGGCCTTCCGCTACCGTCTGGAAATCCATGCCAGCGGCAACAGCCGTAGCGGCTGCAGCCATGGCGTTATACACATGGTGAAGACCGGCAATTTTCATCTCCACCTTCTGTGTATTGCCGCCGATAACCAGATTAAAGCGCATTCCTTTTGCACCGTTCTTTTCTATCTCGTTCACAGTGATATCGGCATTAGGACTCATGCTGAAAGTCACCTTCCCGCCATTCCATTTCTCAGACGCTGTCGCAATGGCTTCATCATCAAGATTAATTACAGCAACTCCGGAAGACGGCATATTAAAAAGCAAATCGGTTTTTTCTTCCCGGACAACTTCAATAGAACCGAATCCTGCCAGATGCGCCGGACCGATGTTGGTAATCAACCCTATATTCGGCTCGGCAATTTGCGTAAGCCTTTTTATTTCTCCCCTGGTATTGGTACCCATCTCCAGGATCACCAGTTCATGCTGCGAGGCCAGGCGAAATATCGTTTGCGGCAATCCTATCAGATTGTTTAAATTTCCCTCAGTCCTTAAAATATTTTTCTTCCTGCTCATTATTGCCGCTATCATTTCTTTGGTTGTCGTCTTGCCTGAAGAACCCGTCAATCCAATAACCGGTATGGAAAATCGTTTTCTCCATTCATGAGCCAGATCTCCCAGAGCAGTTAATGTGTCGGCAACCTTAATTACGGCAAACTTTTTGTCCCCCTGTATTTGATTAATTTTTTCTTCATCATGCGCAAGAATTCCGGCAGCGCCCTGTTTTAAAGCTGTTTGCGTAAAATCATGACCGTCGAAATTTTCTCCCTTCAATGCGACAAAAAGATTTCCTTTGCTTATCAACCGCGAATCCGTGGAAATCCCGTAGAAAGTATTTACCGGCGCTCCCGAAATTAAAGTTCCGGCAGTTGCTTTCAACACATCGTCTATTGAAAATATTGGCGAATCATTTCTAATCAATTTATTGTAATCGACTCCTTAATTTTAAAGTCTGCGCTACAACAACACGATCATCAAAGGGTAATTTTTCCGTTCCCAAAATCTGGTAATCTTCATGCCCCTTGCCCGCGATTAAAATAATATCTCCGTTTTGGGCGGCGCTTACTGCTGTTTCAATGGCCTTTCTCCGTTCGGGAATTACTGTGTAAACGTGAAAACCATTTTTTAATTGCAGTTTATCCGGCGATTTTTTTTGCATCCTGCCCGAATCAATTCCCGTTTCTATTTCCGCGATAATAGCCAATGGGTCCTCCAGGCGGGGGTTATCGGACGTTATAATAGTCAAATCACTGTAGCTTGTAGCCGCTTCTCCCATGAGCGGTCTTTTGCCCCGGTCCCTGTTTCCTCCGCAGCCGAAAACAGTAATTATTCTTTTTTTCTTAAGTTCCGATAAATTCTGCAGCACTCGTCTTAAAGCATCATCGGTATGAGCGTAATCAACGAAAATATTAATGCCATCAGGGGAAGCAACTTTTTCCAGCCTTCCGGGCACATTCGACAAATTCTCAATTCCTTTTTTAATAACAGGATAAGGAATACGTAAAATAAAGGCCGCTCCAACAGCGGCCAATATGTTGTAGAGATTAAATTTACCTATAAGAGGTGAATCAATGGAAACAGTTTCTCCGGCTAAATTAATTTGGGCTTTTATTCCCGTTAACGACAACTCATAGTTCGCTGCTCTGATCGAGCAATCGCTTTCTATTCCATAAGGCAATGCCGGCACAGACACTTCCCGTATAATTCTTTGCCCCCATTTATCATCGTCATTTATAACCATCTTCTGTGAATGGATTTTTTTACTTTGAGGCAGGATTTCGGCAAAAAACCGTTTTTTCGCCTGGAAGTAATTTTCCATGTTTAAATGATAATCTAGGTGATCACGGGTAAGATTGGTAAAAATGCCCAGATCGAAGTCACAGTCGTCAACCCTTTTTAAGTCAACAGCATGCGACGAAACTTCGGCTATAACATGAGTGATACCATCATCGGCCATATCACGCAGAATTTTTTGCATTTCATAAGATTCCGGAGTCGTATTCGGCGCCGGATATATTTTATTATTATAACGATAATTAACCGTGCCTAATACCCCGCATTTAAATCCGGATTCTTTTAAGATTGATTCAAGAAGATAGGTAATCGTTGTTTTACCGTTGGTTCCCATAACGGCAACAAGCACCAGATTACCGGATGGATTGCCAAAAAAGTTTTTTGCTAAAACACCCAGGGCACGACGGCTGTCGGATACTCTAATTGCCGTCACCTCGGAAGGCAGCGGCAAGTCTTTCTCGTAAACAATAAACTGCGCACCATGTGTTATCGCTTCCGAAATAAAATCATGCCCGTCACTTTTTAAACCGGTAATGGCGACAAACAGAGAACCGCGTTTACATTTATCCGCGGAAAAACATACCCCGGAAACATCTCCTGAAGTTTCTCCCGGAATATTTATTATATCCAGTCCCTCAATTAAGCGAGCAAGCTTCATACAGGCCTCAATTATTCAATTCAAAAACAACATTGCATAAACGTTCATCACCTAACGGTGTGTGTGCCGGAGGATATTGGCGCACAGCCCAGCCATTACCTGATATTTTAAGCTCTATTGATTCAGCTCTCGCTCTCTTCATCGCTTCTCTTATTGTTAAACCAGAAAAATCAGGCATGGTTGTTCCATCGCTTTCCGTGGTACCGGGCAAAGCTAAAGTCTGCTGTGCTGAAACAAGCTGTACTTTGTCCGTTTTCTCTTTTTCAAAAACAGGAGTTTCTCTTATGTTTGTTTTAAAGCAATTGAGTATCTGCTCTGCAATCTTTTTAAATACCGGCGCCGATGCAACTCCGCCCCATTTATCTCTTTGAGGCTCATCAAGAATTACCAGAATGGCAACCTGTGGATTGTCCGCCGGGAAAAATCCCATAAAAGACGTTCTTACTTTTTCGGAAGAATATACGCCGCGGGCAGCATCGAATTTTTGGGAAGTTCCCGTCTTGCCGGCAACGGAAACATTTACAATACGCGCGTTTTTACCGGTACCATCTTCTGCGCCGACAACTTCTGTCAGCATATTTGTAAGACGCTTTGCCGTTTCAGGAGAAATGACTTTACGCACCACTGTCGGTGTGTAAAGTCTGACAAGATGATTATCGTTGTCCGCGATACCGCGCACAACATAAGGTTTCATCAAAACTCCGTTATTGGCAATAGCCGAAACGGCGGAAATTAATTGAATTGCCGTAACCGAAACTCCCTGGCCAAAACCAATCATCGCCGTATCAACCGGCACCCAATTTTTCACCGGTCTCACCAATCCGGATGATTCCCCGGGCAGATCTATACCGGTCTTGGTTCCAAAACCAAAATTTTGTATATAATTGGAGAATTTTTCTTTGCCCATTTTTTGAGCGATTTTTGCGGAACCGATATTGCTGGAATATTTTAATATCTCTTTTACTGTCAAAATTCCGTGACGTTTCTTGTTTGCTTCATGAATAACACGATTGGCCACTTTATAATTTCCATTTTCACAGAAAAACCTGTCTGATTCCTTAACAATTTTTTCCTCAAGTGCGCCGGCCACTAAAAAAGGCTTAAAAGTTGATCCCGGATCAAAATAATCGGTAATAGCACGATTGCGCCACTTCTCCGGTGTAAGTCCCTCAATGTTATTAGGATTGAACCCTAATTGATTGGCCATCGCTAAAATCTCGCCCGTCTTGGGATCCATGACGATAGCAAGTCCGGCTTTTGCGCCTTTGTCGAGAACAGCTTCTTTTAAATGAGTTTCCACAAGATATTGAATCCTGTTATCAATTGTTAAAACCAGATTTATATTTTCATCTTTTTGAGTTTCGTTCTTTTCAACGCGCAGAAACAGCTTTTTGCCTTTGGCATCCCTGGCCCAGGCCAGCATCTGCGGCTTTCCTTTCAGGGACGCATCATATTTACTTTCCACTCCTTCCAGTCCATTGGCGTCCAGGCCGACAAACCCAAGCAGATGTGCCGCCAATTCTCCGTTTGGATAAAAGCGTTTTGGTTCTTTAACAAGGAAGACCCCTTCAATGTCCGCGCTTTCTATAGCAGCAGCCTGCTCCGGAGGGATTCTTCTGACCAGCCAGGAAAAGTTTTTCTGTGTGGATAATTTTTTAAAAACCGTCTCATTGTCCAGATTGAGAATTTCCGCAATTTGTCTGGAAGTTTTAACGGGATCAACTATTTTGGAAGGATCGGCACAAACAGAATTCGCCATGATTGATATAGCGAGCTTTTCACCATTGCGATCATAAATTACACCTCTTTCCGGCTGCAACTGAAGCACGGATGTGTGCTGCCTTTTGGCCAACTTTTGCAGTTTCTTCCCGGACAAAACCTGTAACTGAAAAGCACGGGATATCAAAGCAATAAACAGCACGAGAAAAACCATGAAAACCATGGATATTCTGAATTTCAGCCATTTTTTCGATTCAATCGCCATATCATTCTCCCGATTTTTTCAAGACAATTATCTGGTCATTATCAGGATAGGACATCTGCAATTTACTTCTCATGATACTTTCTAAACGCTGCGGTGATTTGAGCATCGCATATTCCAGTCTCAGCTTTTTTTGTTCCTCCAGTTTTTGCTGCTGGGCATTTAATTCCGTAGCGATACTGTATTCCAATTCCGTCATATGAATATGAGAACCCACATAGATCAAAGCAACAAACATGAGCACTATGGCAAAGATAATAAAAGTCGAATACTTTATTCCTAAAGGATTTTCCCTTGCTTCTTCAAAACGGGGCATGGCTTTTGTTTCAATAGACTGTGCTGATTGTGCCATTTTAAATTCTCCCGGCCACGCGCAACTTGGCGCTGCGGGCGCGTGGATTAACTGCAATTTCTTCCGCCGCAGGCACTATTACTTTTGAGGTCAGATTTTTTAGTTTTGCCTCTTTTTTACAAACACAAATCGGTATATCCCTGGGACAAATGCAACGTCCCTCCAACGAACGGATTTCATTTTTCACAATGCGATCTTCCAGCGAATGAAAAGAAATCACACAAAGGCGGCCGCCGGGTTTCAGCGCATCAGCAGCAGCATCAATAGCCGGTTTTATGTTATTCAACTCATTATTAACGGCGATTCTTATGGCCTGAAAGGTTCTTGTGGCGGGATGAATTTTTTGCCATTTTAATTCAGCAGGCATGCAGGAAGCAACTATCGCCGCAAGTTCCGTGGTTGTTTCTATGGGCGAATGTTGTCTTTTTTTTGATATTGTCCTGGCTATTCTTGCCGCCATTTTTTCTTCCCCATAAAACCTGATAATATTTTCCAGCTCGCTTTGCGCGAAACTGTTGACAATATCGTAAGCGCTTATTTTTAGACTGCGATCCATCCGCATGTCCAACGGCGCTTGCTGACTGAAACTAAAACCTCTTTGATCCGCATCCAGTTGATGGGAAGAAACGCCTAAATCCATAAGAACGCCATCAACTTTTTCTATATTTAATTTTTTTAGTATGTTGTCTAAATCGGCAAAATTCGCTTTTACTAAAACCTTGCGCGAACCGAATTCCGCCAGTTTCTTTTCCGCGAACTGCAGAGCATCATCGTCGCAATCAATTCCCACAAGTCTTGCGTCCGTTTCTTTAAGTATCGCGTAAGCGTGACCTGCACCCCCCAAAGTGCAATCCACATAAATTCCCGTTCTACTGACTAAAAGCGACTCAATAACTTCTTTAAGCATTACCGGCTCGTGATAGAACTCGGTAATCATTTTCTAAATTCCCAGATCAGCTATGAAGTCGGCGCATTTGTCAATTTCACCGGCAGCTTGTTTCATTCTGTCTTCGAAACGATCTTTCGACCAGATTTCAATATTCTTAAGCATGCCGGCCAGAACAATATCTTTTTCCAATTTTGCATATTCGCGCAAAGTCGGGGGTATGAGCACACGCCCCTGTCCGTCGATATTGCAGTCAACTGCTCCGGACATGAAGAAACGCTGAAATGATCGCACTTCTTTGCGCAACTTGGATTGATGAGCTACTTTTTCTTCAATGATAAGCCATTCGTCGTAAGGAAAAACCATCAAGTACTGATCCCAGTTGGTAATTACCATCCGGTTGTCGTATTCTTCCGCAAATATCTCACGGAATTTGGACGGGAAGATTATTCTTCCTTTTTCATCAATATTGTGATGATATTGACCCCTAAATACAGACATCACTTTCCTCCACGATAAACCACTTTGCTCCACGTTGGAACTATAGAGGCGGCAGTTTCCTTTGTCAAGCAAAAAATTTAACTTTTTTTAAATTAAGTGACTTAAAATTACAGGGGAATTTCAGAAATTTGACAGGAAATAATTTGGAACTGAAAAACTTTTATAAACAAAAAAATTTAATAAAAAAACATGTTTGTATTTTTATCAATTTTCTTCAAAGAAATTAATATTTAAGTTATTGTATTTAATTGTTATTTTAATGTGAATACCGATATATTGCCCGATTATGCTCGTTTAAAGAAGCCGAAAAAAAATGCGAGCCATCTTTTTTGGAAACAAAATAAAGATAATTAACGGAAGCCGGATTAAGCGTTGCCTGCAATGAAGTTAATCCCGGATTGGCGATAGGTCCGGGTGGCAAACCTCTTATGACATAAGTGTTATAGGGAGAATTTCTTCTTAAATGACTGCGTAGAACTTTACCGTTAAAACTTTCCAGGTCATAGACAGCAGTGGGATCGCTTTGGAGAGGCATTCTCTTTTTAAGCCTGTTGCGAAACACAGCTGAAATAAGAGGTTTTTCCGCATCATTACCTGACTCTTTGCCTATAATGGAAGCAAAGGTAACAAACTGATGAGTATTAAATCCAAGTCCCTGGGCTTTTTTAATCATTTCCGGTGTAACTTTTTCCCAAAACCGGGCTACCATTCTTTTCATAATCTGGCGCGTGTTCATGGAACGGTTAAAACTGTAAGTATCAGGAAAAAGATAACCTTCTATGGAGTTCGC
>Ga0153915_10000586_pt1 | contig 33798 bp, 36 predicted proteins | sample Opewatmetagenome_2_FD_107003 | JGI IMG/M metagenome (GOLD analysis project Ga0153915, IMG submission 107003) | Freshwater wetland microbial communities from Ohio, USA - Open water 3 Core 3 Depth 3 metaG | ecosystem: Environmental > Aquatic > Freshwater > Wetlands | place: USA: Ohio, Lake Erie... | reverse complement strand
TACACCGGCCTCGAATCTTGCGCGTCTGTTATCCGTGTCGATCTCAAAGATGTTGTTCATCCTTGAAAGATCCAGTATCACGCCGCCCTGCTTCGGTATTGTGGCGCCGTAAAAATGGACCTTAGAGCTGACCGGTACCACCGGGATGCTGTTTTCGCTGCAGAACTTGACAACAGCCGACACTTCCTCTGAATTAGCCGGCTTTACCACATAGTTCGGCATCCCCACAGGTGTATAGCTTAGATCGCTGGAATAAGCCATCAACTGCGCTGGGTCATCGGAAAAATTCTTCGGTCCGACAAGTTTGGACAATTTTGCTTTTACATCCATATGATATCCTCCATTTGGTATTAAATAACTTCTACTTATCTCTAATAAACATTACAGCTACTCTAAGACTTCTTTTGATTCTTTAAAACCTTCTCGGGTGTTACAGGTAGATCCTTGCAACGATAGCCTGTGGCGTCATACACCGCATCTGTAATAGCCGGTGCGGTAGGCGATGTCAGGCCTTCGCCCGCTTCCTTGGCGCCCAGGGGTCCTTCCTTTTCATAGGTGACGATGCATGTATGTTCGCTCTTGCACATATCCAAGGCGCTCGGCATCTTATAATCGAGGAAGGTTGTATTAAGGGTCTTTCCATCTTTCATCACAAACTGCTCGGAAAGGGCATAGCCAAGGCTCATCTGGATAGAACCTTCCAACTGGCCCTCAACGTTCTGGGGATGCAGCACGGTACCGCAGTCATGAGCAGTGTACATCTTCGTGACCTCAACGATACCCGTTTTTTTATCCACATCCACCTCAGCCACCTGCACCCCGAAGCTGAAGGCCGGCGTTACAAGCCCCTTGCCTCTGGGTGTGTAGGAGCCCCTGACAACTATGGGCTCGCCCCTGTTGAATTTCTGGGCTACTGCCACCGCCTCACCGAAGGTCAGCCCTTTGTCCGGTCTTCCCTTGGAATAGATCTTCCCACCCTTGCATTCAAGGTCATGGATGACGTTGAAGTTGAAATGGGCAGTCACAGCGCCGAAGAGTATCTCCTTTATCTTCCTGGCCGCATCGATAGTGGCATTGCCTGCCATAAGGGTAACGCGGCTTCCCCATGACCCAAGGTCTGCCTGGGGCGTCATGGCCGTATCAGCGGTTGTGACACGGATATCCTCCATCCTGAGTCCCAGTTCCTCCGCAAGTATCTGGGGGATAACCGTGTCCGAACCCTGGCCTATATCCGCTGCCATAGAAAGGACATGCGCCGTGCCATCCGGGAAGACTCTGACCTCTGTGGCTGTAAAGGGGTATTGTGTGTCGAACCAATTGAACACGCCGCCTGAGATGAAACTGTAGCAGCCTATCCCTATGCCCTTGCCCTTTACAGGGTTCTTCCTCTTCTCCCTGAATTTACTCATCTCAGCGACCTTCTCAAGACACTCGGCAAAGCCGCAGGACCCGATCTTCGAGATCTCAGGTACAACATCCCCTTCCTTCAAGGCATTCTTGAGTCTCAGGTCAATGGGATCAATGCCCAGTTCTTCCGCGGCCATGTTCATCTGGCTCTCCGTGCAGAAGGTGGACTGGGGGGACCCGAATCCTCTGATGGCGCTTGCCGGCGGTTTATTGGTGTATACATGATGTCCGTTGAAACGGTAAGCAGGATATCGATAAAGCATAAGCCCATAATTCCCGCACAGGAACGTGGCAGTGGGCCCCATCGCGTTGTAGGCCCCGCCGTCGAGATATATCTTGAAGTCCTTGGCCGTCAGCATTCCGTCCTTTGTGAAGCCTATCTTGGAATAGATCTTCATGGGATGACGGCGTCTTCCGATCTCAAAGTCCTCTGCCCTGTCCAGGGTGAATTTCACGGGCTTTCCTGTCTTCTTTGCCATAAAGGCCGCGCAGATATCCCATTTCCTCAATTCCATCTTGGCCCCGAACCCGCCGCCTATCTGGGGCTTGATTACGCGGACATCGTTCTCGCGCATACCCAGCGTTGAGGCAAGGAGACACTGGACAACGTATGGTGTCTGTGTCGATGTCCAAAGCGTGATCCTCCCGTCATAATCGCATTTGGCCACCGCTGAGCAGGGCTCTAGGTATGCCGGATATATGGCGTGAACATCAAAGGTATCCTCCCTCACATAATATGATTCATCAAGGGCCTTTTGGACATCGCCGTGTTTGACCTTTCTAAGGAGGCTGATGTTATTGGGATATGATTCATGTATTACAGGTGCGTTTTCGGCTAATGACGTCTCAATGTCAAAGGATCCCGGAAGTATCTCGTATTCCACCTTGATGAGGGAAAGCGCCTCTTCAGCCGTGTCTCTGTCGTTAGCAGCTACTGCCGCCACTTCGTCTCCGATGAACCTTACCTTGTCAATCGCCAGGGCGGTTTCATCCTGGGTCTCAGGGAAGAGCCTCCAGTTGCCGAATTTAACCTGCGGCATGTTTTTGGATGTTAATACGGATTTAACGCCCGGAAGCGCCTCTGCCTTGCTCGTATCTATGTTCAGGATTCGGGCATGGGGATATGGACTCCTTAAGAAGCGTCCGTGAAGCATTCCCGGCAGCTTTATGTCATCCGTATATTGAGCGGCCCCTACAGCCTTATCCTTTATAAATGAACGGGTTACATTTTTTCCTACAACAGAAAAATCTGACATAATATAATTCTCCATTGATTGATTCAAAGGTGTTTATTCGCCTTCGCCGGAATGCCTGTGACTTACCACAGGTATGAATGGCAAGGCGACCGCGCCGAAGCTCATCGAGCGAAGGCGGGTTGGCTTCGGCGGAATTCCGCTTGACACCCCGCCGCTCGCGGCGCGGAGCTTCATTTCTTTGAAGCGTTCTTAGCCGCTTCCTCTATGGCCCTTGCAGAGAGTACCGCTACTAATATCTTTCGATATTCGGCGGTAGAGCGCATATCCGTAATAGGCATGGATTCCTTGGAGGCTGTTAGGCCCAGCCTTTCCAGGATTTCAGTTGAAAGCTTATGGCCTATAACGACTTTTTCAGCATCTTTAGCCCTCATGGGCACAGGGGCGACAGCGCCGAGGACTATCTTTGCATCCTTGCATACATCCCCGTCCATGATCACGGTTGCACCCACGCAGACCGACGCGATATCAACTTTGCCTCTGGCAGAGAGGTACTGATAGGATGTCCCTGCCCCCTTTGGGGGATCAGGAACGAAAATGGAGGTAACGAGCTCCCCCTTTTTGATTACCGTCATGCCCGGGCCCTTGCAGAAGTCCCCCAGTGGGACCTCTCTTTCACCTTCGAGGCATTTCAGGTTAAGGACAGCGCCCATTGTCATAAGGGCAGGGGCGTTATCCGCAGAGGGTGCTGCATTGCAGAGGTTCCCCGTCACAGTCCCCATGTTACGTATCTGGGTATTGGCAGTGCATAGCGCTGCCTTTGAGATTGCCGGAAATTTCGCTTTAATATCAGGATGCTCTCCAACGTCCGTAAGACGGGCCATAGCGCCTATGGTCAGGCCTTTTCCTTTTGTGTATGAGATCCCGTCAATCCCCTCGATCTTTTTAATGTCGACAAGGGCCTTGGCCTTTAAGACCCCTCGATGTATCTTTACCAGGAGGTCAGTTCCGCCTGCCATGACATAGGCGCCGTCTCCCAGCTCTACAAGAAGTTTACAGGCATTTTCAACACTATCAGGCGTATAATAATCAAATCTTGTTCGCTTCATGTCTTATATCCCCTTAGTTCTCTTTTATCTTTTTCATCTTTTCGGCTGCGGCCCCTATGGCATCCACTATCTTGTAATAACCTGTGCAGCGGCAAAGATTGCCTGAGATAGCATTACGGATATCTTCGTCAGTAGGGTTCTCGTTCTGATTAAGCAGATTCAGCGCTGACATCTCCATCCCGGCAGAGCAGAACCCGCATTGGATAGCACCATGCTCAAGAAATGCCTCCTGTATAGGATGCAAATTCTCCCCGGATGCAAGCCCTTCAACGGTGGTTATCTCTTGCCCATCAACCGAGACAGCCAGGGTCAGGCATGAACTGACCGACCTCCCGTTTACAAGGACCGTACAGGCGCCGCAATCCCCATCTCCGCAGCCCAGCTTTGTGCCGGTAAGATTAAGGTCCTCTCTGAGCACCTCGTTAAGGGTTTGAAAAGGCTCGACAGCAAGGGAATAAGCATCCCCGTTTACTTTTATGGTGATAACCTGCTTCATGAAATCTATTCCTCCGTTTGTTGTTCATGGCTATTTAGCCACTTACTGACTTAAGGTTCAGCTACCTTATTTCAGGTTTGTCCTCAGATTTACAACGGCACAAGGCGCAAGGCTCACGGCATAAGGTAAAAACAATTAAAACCCTGTGCCTTGCGCCTTAAACCCTGAGCCATCTCACTGACCTGCAGAGCTCCGTAAAATCAATAAATTTTCAAATCGCTGCAATTTCATTAACTACTGTTTTTAACTATCCCTCTTGATAAAACCGTTAACGCCAGAGCACGAGTTCTCTCAAGATGGCCCTTATGTGCTAGCACCTGCTTGCTCCGTTCCAGTTGGATAATCCCCAGGAAAGAAGTCCATACGACTTCGGCAAGCGTCATGGGATCGCACTCAATAAAAAGACCCTTCCTGACACCATATTCGATAATTTTTTGTTGGAGGCTTACCACCCTGGATCCAGATTTATCAATACTGTTTTTTAATCCTTCCGGAAAATTTAGGATCATCTCCTTCTGAAGAAAATAGAATGAGGCGTTAAAGGTTTCCGGTTCCTTTTCATAAAAGTTGATAAATCGTCCCCATAATTCTTCAAGCAATTTATCTTTTAAGCGTTCACGGTTATCATAGAGGTCTTGTAAAAGATCGGTAAAATACTCAGTATGATCCACGATTGCATTAATCAATATCTCATCTTTATTCTTGAAATACAGATAGAGAGAGGCGCGGCTTATCTCACAGCGTTCCGCTATCTTTTCCATCGTAATCGCGTGATAGCCTTCTTCGTTATAGAGGGCCATTGCGGCGTCCATAGCAAGTTCACGCCGCAGATCCTTTTCTCTCTTTCTTCGTTCAGTAATGCCCAAATTACATTCAGCCTTGATTTATAATCTTTTAAAACGGCATTCCCTGCTAAAATCATGCCAGATATTATTAGATAACAGGATCATGCTTGACAATGCGTCCAAATATTAGACAACACGTCAAGAAGTGTCAAGACAAATCCTATGGCCCTATATACTTTTATCTGCCGGTTTATTTATTTGGAAGTAAGGTTATTTTAATAAAAGGGAGGAGAGAGAAAAATCCAGACCGTTGGCATACAGAATGACATCCCCTTTTATTTATTCGTTAGTGTCCATCCTTGAATCAAATATTTGCGGATCAACAGTATCTAGTTCCCGTTTTCGACAACCTTTAATGCCAGACCTGTACAAGTGCATCTAAGCGGGTATTTTCTCCATATATCATTATCACGGGCGGCCTTGATCATATTGGTCCAGCCAAAACATCCGCGACATTGCTGATCTGATTGCAGACATGGGGGAGGACTCCCATTATTTAAGATCTCAGTATGATTATCTCCTGTTTTCATCTATTGTAATTCTCCTTAATTATTTATTCGTATCCTGCTAGTTAATTCCTTTTTTCGTAAGGCCAGAAACATGAAAGAATTATTTTTTAAGACTAAATCATACCATAATAAAATACCATTCTCAATAATTTTCCCTCATCGGTAGTGGGTCAGTTTGAAAATCAAGGTTATTGAAATGCTTTATCGCTTATGTTAAATATCAGGCATAGAAAAGAAAGGTATCCAAAAAATAAATGAATCGGCCTTTAATATAGTCCAACAAGCCACTGGAGAAAAGGCCATCAAAGCACGGGTAAAACCGCTGTTTTAATCCGGCAACGGGAAAGGATTGAAAAAAATGGAAAAAATAAAAAAAGTTATGATTTTATCGCGGCGTGGTTATTTTTATCTCCAAGATGCTGAGACAGATGAACGCCTTACGGGCTGCCACGGTTCCGAAGATGAGGGAGCATTTGAAACAAAAGAGGCGGCAATAGAATCAGCTAAATATCATGGTTATGAAATCAAAGAATAACCCCCCAGATGGATATCTGCTCCTTGAAAAATATACCGTTCTTTAAAAAAATGATTCACATGAAGGTGCGGGGCTCAAGGCTCATGGTGCAAGAGAATACCGAAAAGGATTTTCCCATGGAAAACAAACCTATCAGAGTGATAATCAATTCAACCTATTCATTGGGTGATATAAATGCATTTACTCATAACGGTGACAATATATTTATGGAACTGGAACCAGGAACCACCGTTGAAGGAATGCTCCTTAAAATGCCTTCCATGGGAAGTCCGGAACGATGGGATGACATAATGCTCCATGTCTTTGTAAACCAGGAGATCGCCGGCTTCGATCAGGTACTTAAAGACAACGACGTCATTGATCTCCTTGTACCGGCATCGGGGGGTTAGTATGACAAAAGAAAAACATCTTGCTGACAAACATGGGAAAAATGTCATATTAGATCCTATTCTTGCTGAAAGTATCAAGAAAAGGGCTATTGAGGGACGCCTCCCGTGTGCTGTCGCCTTCAAAATAGCTGAAGAGCTTAAGATAAAACCCGCCAATGTAGGTGTGGCACTGGACCTGCTTGAGATTAAGATATCAAAATGCCAGATTGGAATATTTGGTTACGACAAGGGGAGTAAGACTGCTAACTCCATAGATAATGTCCCTGATTTTTTAGAAAGAGCTGTCAGAGAAAATCTGGCCATGGAGAAGCTTCCCTGCAGGAGCGCCTGGCAGATAGCGGAAAATCTGGGGATCGGCAAAATGGATGTGACCGCGGCCTGCGATGCCCTGGGAATTAAGGTCTCTCCTTGCCAGTTAGGAGCATTTTAAGTAGAGCGAAATTAAACCGGTAAATATGATTATAAATGACAAAAATACAAATCTCAAACAATGGGTGATACCGTATATCGACCAGCCGCCCGAATTCTGGAAGAACCTGTCAGGGCAACTGGGCGCTTTTGTGAGGGAGGTCTATTTCCCAATATCTTCAAAGATCATAGGAAGCGGGCGTCCCATGCAACCCGAGTTCCATCTGAATGCCTTTTTAAATTCAGGCTATTTTAATGGCGCGGTTCTTATTAACCCAATCATATTGGGCGCCCCGGTAGAGTTCTTTATTGATTCCATTCTTCAAGAACTGGATTTTCTGCTGGAACATTATCCAATTTCAGGAATCACTGTCACCAATCTTGATCTTGCAAAATGGATACACGGCAATTTCCCGGAGATTCCCCTTACAGCGTCGATTTTGATGGATATCTGCAAGCCTAATCAGGTCGAAATGCTGGGAGATATGTTTGATTGTCTTGTGCCATCAAGCAGGATCATGCGTGACATTACAGCCTTGAGACATATTAGAGAGGCATTTAAAGGAAAAATCAGACTGATAGTAAATGAGGCATGCGTCCCAGGTTGCCCATACCGTGTCCAGCATTTTTATGAGATGTGTTCGGATAACATGATTTCACGGGCGCTTTGCGATGATATGCTTAAGGCCATGCCATGGCTTCGTCTGACAGGCGCCTGGGTCCTGCCCCAGCACCTTCATCTCTATGAAGGCGTTTATGATGAACTGAAGCTGGCAGGCCGTGCCACCTTACAGGATCCGGCGAAATATTTTAAGGTGCTGAATGCCTATATTGCCGGTGAGCCCCTGGCCCCCAATGAGATAGGCGGAGGGCCTGCATCATTGCTTACGCCTGTTGATATAGATCCGGATTTTTACAGACATACCATGGAGTGCTCAAATCAGTGTCACAATTGTGATATTTGCAGAAAATATTACGAAAATTTAAAAAAATAGAAAAATTAATACGCCTGTCTGCTGGGGGCGTTTCAAAATAATAAGGGTCCGAGGGTTCCAAGGGTTCAAGCATATATCATTTTCAAAAACTTCTTACACTCGACCCCTTGGCCCCTCGAATCCTTGAACACTTTATTAGGAACAGCTACATGAGCCGCAGGAATTTTCCTTTGACAGTTTTGATGTTATGGAGAACCCGGAACCCATAGCCGAATCAATAAAATCAATGCTTATGGGTTTGGCCTCATTAAAAAGTGTTTTTTCTATCAGATAGGTAATATCATTATCCTTAATTATTTCGTCATTTACATCAGGCTCATCCAGAGCCATCCCTAAAGATGGGCCGGAGCAACAGCCCCCTTCTGAAAGAAATATCCTGATATATGATTGTTCTTCCCTGTCCTTCAGAAAATTACTGATCTTTTCATTTGCCTTTTCTGTTACCTTTAACATTATCGCCTCCTTGTCGATCCATTATGATCAATTTTTATTGGGCACAAATTATACATAATCCGGACGATGTCAAACTATTTCTTTTCAAGAGATATAAAAGTCTGAACCCGAATCATCAGTTTATCCTTGACAATATCAAAATAAACAGTAATAAAGTACACTCTATTTAATTGAAACAAGACATGTTACAAAAAAAGATAAGGAGGAATTGACCGTGAGTGAAATTACTGCACCGATGGGGGGAAAGGTATTAGACGTAAAGGTAAAGCCCGGTGACGCTTTAAACGAAGATGACGAGGTAATAGTATTGGAGGCTATGAAAATGGAGCTTCCGGTAGTGGCATCAGGGTCTGGAACAGTAAAAGAAGTTAAATGTAAAAAGGGTGACACAGTGGAGGCAGATGCCGTTTTAATCGTGCTTGAATAATCTGGACAATATTAATTCCCACACGCTTCCGGTGGATTTAACAATTCCTGAATAATCGATTTTAAAAAAGCCCCTTCCTTGAAATGGAGGGGCTTTTTTATTCGCCTTCGCCAGAATACCCTGTGGCTTACCACAGGGATGAATGGCGAGGCGAACCGCGCCGAAGCTCATAGAGCGAAGGCGGGTAGGCTTCGGCGGAATTCCGCTTGATACCCCGCCGCTTGCGGCGGGGAGCTTCATTGCTTTAACCCGGATCGCATTCATCCATAGCAAAACAGCCGGCTTTTCAGACCGCAGTTCCATAAGCCTGAACTTCCTCCGGTTTTCATAAACAACGACTATTAACAAGTCTCCTTGCTTATAATTTTCTTTTCTTATATACTCCCCCCGATTATTGTCCGAAAGGTCAGAGGATTTTTATTGCCCATTGCATAATCTGGGTTAAGATAAATTTTTTAATTCCGGAGAACTAATTGTTTATAACCTTTGAGGGAATAGAGGGTTGCGGCAAGACAACCCAGATAAAACGCCTTGCGAAAAGATTGGGTGATTGCGGGGTTAAATTTGTATCCACCCTGGAGCCAGGCGGAACCAGGATCGGTCAGAATATCAGAAAAATACTCCTTGATTCCAATAACAGGGATCTCTCTCCCCTTGCTGAACTTATATTATATGCCGCCGACAGGGCGCAGCATGTTGAGGAGATAATCAGGCCGTCCCTGGATCAGGGCAAATGGGTGCTGTGCGACAGGTTTTTTGACGCCACAACGGCCTATCAAGGCGCTGGACGCGGTCTTGATATGGACCTGATCATGACCCTGAACAACAGGGTTACAAAAGGCATTAGACCTGATATAACCTTGCTTCTCGACTGTCCTCCGGAGATGGGGATTGAAAGGGCACTTAAGCGTAATAATACCCTTGCCCAGGATGGGCAGGACAGGTTTGAGAGGGAAAAAATGGATTTTCATAAAAAGGTCAGGAGCGGTTACCTTGATATCTCGCGCAATGAGAAGCGCTTTTCAATCATTGACGCCACATTGTCGGAAGACGCCGTTGAAGAGGATATATTTAATGTTATTCGTCCATATATAGAAGGCATCTTAAATGGATAAGGATAAAGGAATTTAACAGGAGTAAAATCGAATATCAACCTATGGAACTCGGGAAAAAGATAAAATCCTTCTCTCAGATAACCGGACAGGAAACGGCGATAACTTTTCTTAAACGGTTGATATCCAGGGGAAAGATCCCCCATGCCTTTCTCTTTACAGGGATTGCGGGCTGCGGCAAGACAACAACGGCGCTCGCCTTTTGCCGGGCCATAAATTGCCTGGAACCTGTTAACGGGGAGGGTTGCGGGAGATGTCGTCTGTGCCGCCAATTGATCAGCGGAAATTTTCCTGACTTTATATTTGTTGAGCCGGATGGGCAGAATATAAAGATTGAACAGGTTAGAGAACTTAACAGGGGCATGGGCTTTAAGCCTGTCGCAGGCGCTTACAGGGTAGTTGTTATCAACAGGGCCGAGCTTATGACCCTTGAGGCCGCGAACTCTTTTTTAAAGACCCTTGAGGAGCCTCCGCCCGGGAATGTCATAATCCTGAAGGTGAAAGAACCCCGTGATCTCTTGCCCACAATAACGTCAAGGTGTCAGAAGATACCATTCAGGCCTTTGCCCCTGTCTGTTGTTAAGGAATGTCTCATAAATGAGATGGGTATTGATGAAGAGAACGCGTCATTAATTGCAGGTATATCGGATGGAAGCCTGGGAAGGGCGATACAGATATCCGACAGCGACTACCTTGAAGAACGGCAAAAAGCCATCACTAATATTATTCAGTTGCCGATAATGCAAAAAACACAGGCACTCGAGCTGGCAATGGAATATGCCCAGGACGTAAAAAAGAGGGAACATGACACCTCCGGCAGCATTGACCTGTTTGAATTGATCGGGATATGGAAAACATGGTATAGAGATTTAATCATCATGAAGGTCAATGGCCCTCTGCACCTGCTTATCAACGCTGATTTTTCCAGAAAATTAAGGACGCTTTCCATAAATATCACCATCGATAACCTGATACAGGGCTTTTTTCTATTGGACCGGGCTCAAATGGATCTGATGAGAAATCCCAATATAGGGTTAATGATGGAGGCCCTCTTTTTGGGCCTTAACAGGCAGGCATATTCACCTTATGGACTTTGAAAAAGGTTAAACAGAAAATGAACAAGATAGTCGGCGTAAAATTAGGAAAAAACGGGAAGGTCTATGATTTCGACTCCGGGCACTTTGTCCTCAAGCATGGAGACAAGGTCATTGTTATTACAGAGCAGGGAAAGGCATTCGGCGTGGTCTGTGATAAACCTAGAAGCCAGGAAGAAGGGACACAGGAGCGGGAATTAAAGCCGGTTTACAGGATGGCAGATAATAAGGACATTGAAAAATTCGAAAAAAATTGTCAGATGGAAAACGAAATCTATTCCTTCTGCTATGAGAGCATAAAAAGATTATCTCTTGAAATGTCTCTAGTCGCCGTGGAGCGTCTGTTTGACGGAAGCAAGGTCATTATATATTTCTCGTCCGAGGGAAGGGTGGATTTCCGTGAACTTATCAAGGGATTGGTTCAGAAATTTCATACAAAAATCGAGATGAAACAGATCGGGGTTCGTCATCAGGCCAAGATGGTAGGGGGCTTAGGGACCTGCGGGCGGCAGTTGTGCTGTTCTTCTTTTCTTGACAATTTTGAACCGGTCTCAATCAAGATGGCAAAAAAACAAAACCTTTCCCTGAATCCCGCCAAGATATCCGGGATGTGCGGCAGATTGATGTGCTGCCTTGCCTATGAATATAACTATTATAACGAGGCCCAGAAAAATACCCCAAAGGTAGGAAAGATGGTTAATACCAAAAAGGGAAAGGGCAAGATCATGCGACACAATCTTTTAAAAGAAACATTTTTAATCTCTCTGGATTCAAGCGAAGAGGAGATAGAGATTTCATACGGGGATATTATTGAAGACAGCGCCCCGAAAGAAAATAATAAAGAAGGGAGTAATCAATAATACAATTGGCCGGGACATTCTATATTACTACACCTATCTATTATGTGAATGCCGAACCTCATATCGGGCACGCCTATTCGACAATCGTGGCGGATGTAATAAACAGGTTTCATATCTTAACGGGCAAGGAGACTTTCTTCCTTACAGGCACGGATGAACACGGCGACAAGATCGTAAAGGCCGCTGAAAAGGCAGGCATCTCGCCAAAGGAATATACCGACAGGATAAGCGGACTTTTCAGATCCCTGTGGCCCAAATTAAATATCGGCAACAACTATTTTATCCGCACAACTGATCCGGTGCATATGGAGACAGTGAGGCTTATCCTTAACAAGATAAATGATAAAGGTGATATATACTTCAGCGAGTATGAAGGGTTGTACTGTCAGGGATGCGAGCGTTTTTACACGGAAAGGGAGCTGGTCGATGGTAAATGCCCTGATCATCTTGAAAAGCCTGTGGTGATCAAGGAGAGCAATTACTTCTTCCGTATGAGCAATTATCAGGAATGGCTCATAGATTACATAAAAAAGAACCCGGATTTTATAAGACCTGAGAGATATAAAAACGAGGTGCTTTCCTTTTTAAAAGACCCCCTTGAAGACCTTTGCATTTCCAGGCCAAAGACAAGATTGACATGGGGAATTACACTCCCCTTTGATGAAAATTACGTCACATATGTATGGTGTGACGCCCTTATAAACTATGTATCCGCCTTGGGTTATCCTGACGGAGCGCTTTTCAAAAAGTTCTGGCCCCATGCACAGCATATTACAGCCAAGGACATACTTAAACCACACGGCATATACTGGCCCTGCATGCTCAAATCGGCGGGGATCGAGCCTTATAAGCATCTCAATGTCCATGGATACTGGAATATAAATGAAGGCAAGATGTCAAAGAGCCTGGGGAACGTCGTCAAACCCCTTACTCTTGTCGATGTGTACGGTCTTGACGCCTTCAGGTACTTCCTCTTGCGCGAAATGGTCTTTGGACTTGATTCGGAATTCAATGAAGAGGCCCTGGTCGCAAGGATTAATGCCGATCTGGCCAATGACCTTGGGAACCTCGTGAGCAGAAGCATTACCATGGTAAATAAATATTTCAAGGATGCCCTGCCTGAACAGGGCATTAACGACGATGTGGATAAAACGCTTATAAATGATATCATCGCTGTCATTGATGCCTATCCCGATCTCATGTCCGGGTTTGGTTTTCATAAGGCACTGATATCCGTATGGGAGATAATTGGGAAGGTAAATAAGTATATCGACTCAATGGCCCCATGGGTCCTGGCCAAGACCGATACAGGCCGTCTCTCTACGGTGCTGTTTAATATCCTTGAGTCAATTAAGATTGTATCGGTAATGCTCTGGCCTTTCATGCCTGAGACCTCTGAAAAAATACAGGGTTTCATGGGGCTTGTAAGGACCGGCAAAGACCTGACCCTGGAAGATGTCCGGGAATGGGGAGGCATCCTGCCTACAAAATTAATTTCAAAGGCGCCGCAATTATTTCCGAGGATAGAGAAAAAAATGGAGACAACACCAGTAAAAGAACAGGAAGAAAAAAAAGACGAGGAGCCCCTTTCCTTCGCGGAATTTCAAAGGCTCGACCTGAGGGTGGGGACGATTAAGGCAGCAGAACAGGTTCCCGGTTCAAAAAAACTGATAAAGCTCACCGTGGATATCGGTGAAGAAAGGACTGTAGTGGCAGGCATCTCCGGCCATTATGCTGAAAAGGACCTCATTAACAAACAGGTTGTTGTCGTGGCAAATCTTGCGCCTGCTAAATTGATGGGTGTGGAATCAAGGGGGATGGTCCTGGCAGCTACCGATGCCTCAGGCGTTCATCTTATTGCCCCTGATGTTAACACGCTGGCGGGCAGCAAGGTTAAATAATCTAAACGGATAACACTGATAAACATTGCGTTATATTGATGGTGTTCTCCTGTCTTATATTATTTTTTCTTGACATTTGGCAGAAATATATTTTACTCTTTACAAATGTTATTGACTTGGCTCTTTTGGAGGCCCGTTTGCCTCATCAGGATATTTCCAATTTTGATGAATCGGTATGACGGAGCATAACGGAAACCATTAAACGGAGGAGAGTGCCTTGGCTAAGGGGACAGTAAAGTGGTTTAGTAACAAAAAAGGGTATGGTTTCATTGCGCATGAAACCGGAGAGGACGTATTTGTCCATTATTCATCCATAGAATCAGATGGTTTTAAGACACTCTCTGAAGGGGAGAATGTGAATTTCGAGGTGGAAGATGGTCAAAGGGGGCCGGTCGCCAAGAACGTTCAAAAGATTTGATTAAGTCAAGGGAGTAACTTGTAAGGCATCTCGAAGATATAATGGGATGCCTTTTTTTATTCGGAACTTAACACTATGAAGATCGCCACTTTTAACGCTAATTCCATCAGGGCCAGGATAGAGCTCCTCAGCGATTGGATCAAGTCTGAGCAACCGGATATACTTTGTCTTCAGGAGACCAAGGTCCAGGACAAGGAATTCCCAGCGGACAGGTTCATGGATCTCGGTTATCAGGTTATCTTCAAGGGACAGAAGTCATATAACGGCGTGGCAATTGTATCCAAACATCCTTTTACCGATGTGCGTCTGAATCTCCAGGGAAAGGAGGATGAACAGGCGCGTTTTATCAGCGCGACAATCGGGACTGTCCATGTGATAAATGTCTATGTGCCCCAGGGTGTGGCCCTGGGAACGGATAAATTTTTATATAAACTGGAGTGGATGGAAGATCTTCTCTCCCATATAAAAAGCAGTTGCAATCCTGGCGCGCCTATAATAATGACCGGTGATTTCAATGTGGCGCTTGAAGCCATTGACGTTTATGATCCGGAAGGGCTGAAAGGCCAAGTGGGCTTCCATCCGGATGAACAGGCAGTAGTAAAGAGGTTTATGGAGTGGGGCTTTACTGATATCTTCCGCCTGCACCACAAAGACGGGGGTCATTATACCTTCTGGGATTACAGGATACCCAATGGTTTCAAACGGAGGATGGGTTGGAGGATAGACTATATCTTTGCCACACGGTCCCTAGCTGAAAAATCAACCGGTTGCCGGATAGACACTGATCCCAGGGCCCTTGAAAAACCCTCGGATCACACTTTTCTTGTGGCGGAATTTGATTTTTAAAGAAATTACTGAGTATGCCTTATGACTTCTTGGGCTCATTGCGTTTATCGCGTATATAGATTGACTTGGAATGGCCGTCGCTCTGGACCCTTTTATCCACCTCGAAGAGGTTGATGGCCTTCGCCAGTTCTCCAAGTTTGACGAACCCGTAGTTCCTGGGGTCAAACTCCGGGGCCTGTTTGGCAATATTGCTTCCGACAGCGCCAAGATGGGCCCACCCGCTTTCGTCAGAGGCCGCCTCAAGGGCATTCCGGAGAAGGGTTACCAGTTTGGTGTCTCTCTTCAGTTCGATTGCGGTCTTCCGTTTCACGGCAGGCTCAGCGTCCTCCTGGAACCTGAGGACCTCGGTGAAGATAAATTTGTCACAGGCGGATACAAATGCCTTTGGTGTCTTCTTTTCCCCGAATCCGTACACAAGGAGACCTTCCTCTCTTATACGGGAGGCGAGACGGGTGAAATCGCTGTCACTGGATACAAGACAGAATCCGTCAAAATGTTTCGCATAGAGCAGGTCCATGGCATCTATGATCATTGCGCTATCTGTCGCATTTTTTCCTACAGTATACCGGAACTGCTGAACCGGCTGAATTGAGTGCTCCAGCAGGACGGATTTCCAGCCGGCTAAACTCGGCGTGGTCCAATCGCCATAACTCCTCTTAACGCTTGCGACACCATACTTTGCGATCTCAGACAGCAGGCCTTCCGTAATGGAGGCCTGGGCGTTGTCGGCGTCAATAAGGACGGCGAGCCTGTTTTGCGATTGTTCGTTTATATTCATATTATCTTCCTTTGGCGCTTGGAATATCTTTGATGGATTTTCCCCAACAGATATTGCCTCGCATATCTAAAAGGCATCACCTTTGTCAATCGGAATCCCTTTGCTCGTCAGTATCCCTTAAGGGCTGATCCTTCTTTTCTTGCCGACGCGCCAGCTTTTCATTGGCTTTTTCCTTTCTTTTCTGCTCTTTTTTAAATTTATTAAAAGTATGCATATCCTTCTTCGCCATAGTCCTCCTTTCTTTCCCTTATGTCGATCCCCAAATATGCCGTGCCGTATGAAGCCCATCGAGCTGTTTTATATCAGCTCTAAGGGCTTATCTTCGATTCGAATTACCAACGCTTTCCGCCAAAACCTCCTTGCCTTCCACCTCTTCCACCGCCGCCACCGCCACCGTATCCTCCTCCGGAACGGCTGTTTTCAGTTTTGGGCTTGGCAGTATTCACCTTTAATGCCTTTCCTTTAAACTCTTTATCATTGAGCCCGTTAATTGCCGCCTGAGCCTCTGCATTATCGGGCATCTCAACGAATCCGAACCCTTTTGATCTGCCCGTGTCATTGTCTTTTATAACCTTGACTGTTTCGACTTTCCCATATGCCTCAAAGGCCGTTTTTAACTCGTCCTCAGTCACTTCATACGCTAGATTACCTACATATATATTCATTTTGATCTCCTTTTGATTATAAATAATTAATATTATGAAACCCTGACATTTTTTTATTCATCATGGTTTCTGCCCTAACCTTAAGCTTGACTTAATATTTAACAGGCGGGGTTATTTCGCTCCCTCCCGTCTGTCAAGCTATTCTCTTCGGTTGTTTATCCTGCTTCTTTTTTGTATCTTGGCCCTGTTTGTTTATCTTCTGCTTTTGTCCCTTGTCCTTATCCTTCTTGCCTTTGTCTCCCATTGCATATCCCCTTTCCCTATTATAACTTGCCGTTATCAAAAGGTGAATCGGCACCGTCAAAGAAAAAATAGTCTGCCTTCGTTAAAATTACTGATCCCGTAGTCTCTCTGTTCCTGTTTTCGGAAGATCAATTCACCGCATTTTTCAACCTTTGGCAATCCATTCATCAATGACATCCTTGTCAAACCGCCAGACCCTGCCGATCCGAATTGAAGGGATTTTGCCTTCCTTGGATAATTTGCATATTGTTATTGCGTGCAATTTTAAATAGCTCGCTATCTCTTTAGTTGTCATTATTTTGGCCAAGATAAATCCTCCTTTATGCTTAAGAGCAAAGTCATGCTGATTCTTGAGATAAAACATTTGGAATCTTTAAAAATCGCATGGTTTATTATAATGTTTTGAAGTTAAACTGCCTTTAACCTTTATTACTGATTCTGTATCTCTCTCCTATTCTTCCTTATGAGCCATATTGGAGAGACTTAATGGGGTATTATTTCTATAATATTATCAGCAAGTATTGCTTATCATTATTTAAATTAATTTAAATATCCTATATTTTTATAATATAATATATTTTATATTAATGATAAATAAATGTCAAGCTATTATCATTTTTAATATATTATTATTATAATTAAATAAATATTTCAAAAAATACTTTACTAAATGGGTGCATCAATACATCTCTTCCGGCGGCATACCCGATTCCTGTGTCTTCCCTTTTTTAGGCTTCTCAGCAACCATCGCCTCTGTTGTCATGAGAAGGCCGGCCACGGATGCGGCATTTTGAAGCGCGAATCGCGTTACTTTGGTCGGATCAATAATACCCGCCTTCATAAGGTCTTCATAAATCCCTTTTTCGGCATTGAATCCAAAACTACCTTTACTCTCTATAACGTGTTGAACCACCACAGACCCCTCAAACCCGGCATTGTTGGCGATCTGCCTTAAAGGTTCTTCAAGGGCGCGTTTAATGAGATTCACGCCAAGCTGCTCATCGCCCGGGAATTGGGTCTTTTCAAGGACCTTCCTGGCGCGCATATAGGCAACGCCGCCGCCGGGAACAATGCCTTCCTCTACGGCTGATCGAGTCGCGTTGAGGGCATCCTCAACCCTGTCCTTTTTCTCCTTCATTTCAGGCTCCGTCGCAGCGCCCACATTGATAACGGCCACACCTCCGACTAATTTTGCCAGACGCTCCTGAAGCTTTCCTTTGTCATAGTCGCCGGTCGTCTCTTCGATTTGGACCCTGATCTGTTTTACACGTCCTTCCAGTTTCTTGCGGTCGCAACCCCCGTCAATGATGGTTGTGTTCTCCTTGTCCACAATTATCCTCTTGGCAGTTCCCAGGTCTTTCAGGGTTATACTTTCCAGCTTGACGCCCAGTTCCTCACTGATCAACCGGCCCCCTGTAAGGATGGCGATATCCTCCAGCATAGCCTTTCGCTTGTCGCCATAACCGGGGGCCTTAACAGCCGCACAATGCAAGGTTCCCCTCAGCTTATTAACCACAAGGGTTGCGAGCGCCTCTCTTGCCACATCCTCTGCAATAATAAAGATAGGTCTGCCGTCTCCTGCGACCTGCTCTAAAATGGGAACCAAATCCTGCATGGAAGTGATCCTTTTCCCATACAAAAGGATATAGGGCTCCTCCAGGTGAACCTCCATCTTCTCCGGCGCGGTGACAAAATACGGGCTAAGATAACCGCGGTCAAATCTCATCCCTTCGACGACCTTCAGAGTCGTTTCAATGACCCTGGATTCCTCCACGGTAATCACACCTTCCCTGCCCACCTTTTCCATGGCCTCGGCGATAATATCCCCGATGGCCCTGTCGTTGTTTGCCGATATGGTCCCCACCTGAGAGATATCTTTTCTGTCCTTTGTCGGTTTGGACATCTTTTTCAGTTCTTCAACCACAAGATCAACAGCCTTTTCAATGCCCCGCTTAATGGTCATGGGGCTGTGTCCGGCCGCTAACAATTTAACGCCCTCGCGATAGATGGCCTGCGCCAGAACTGTCGCCGTGGTGGTGCCGTCCCCGGCAACGTCGGATGTCTTGGAAGCCACCTCCTTAACCATCTGCGCCCCCATATTTTCAAACTTGTCTTCAAGTTCAATCTCCTTGGCAACTGTAACGCCGTCCTTGGTGATCTTGGGCGCCCCCCAGGATTTTTCAATAAGGACATTGCGCCCTTTTGGTCCAAGGGTCACCTTCACCGCGTCAGCCAGGATATCCACGCCTTTCAACATCTTCTCTCTGGCCTTTGCGCTATATTTAATCTCTTTTGCAGTCATTTCCTAATCCCTCCATTAATCACTTCTCTATGATACCAAGGATATCATTCGCGCTTATAATCAGATGTTCTGTTCAAAGATATAGATTTCGCATATCCGTCTGTAGTGATAACCGTATATTGCAAGAGTAACGGCCAGCGGCATCAGCCTGGGCTTGCGGATCAGGGTCCAGAGCAACAGGTGCCAGTAATGGAAACGTTCTTTGCCCCAGACGCCAAGTCGAAATCCGGACCGGAAAAAGGCAAGCACCTGTTGAAAATCAATGGGCACTGTAATGTCAGGGGCACTGAATTCTTTCAGAAAATTTCTGACCCGCCGGTAGAAATTACCCGGAGAGTAGATCTGTTGCATGATCGATCTATAACCGACCAGGAGCCTGTCCAGGCCCATCCTGGGAATGATATTGGTTGTCCCATCGACATTATCTCCGGAAAATGAACTATTCACACGGTTTTCTTTTTTAAGCCGGTCAAAGAGCCTCGTTCCTGGAGGGGCCTGGAGCATCCCGACCATCGCGGTGACAATCCCGCTGTTTTGAATGAAATCGATTTGCCGCTGAAAGATGGATTGGGTATCGCTGTCAAAGCCGACAATAAATCCACCCATTACCTGTAGCCCCGCCCGTTGAATAATTTTAACACTCTGTAAAAGGTCTCTGTTTTTGTTCTGATTTTTTTTGCATTCCGTAAGACATGCATCATCAGGCGACTCAATGCCGATAAAAACGGAATCAAAACCGGCCTTGACCATCATCTCTAAAAGTTCAGGATCATCGGCCAGATTGATAGATGCCTCGGTAAAAAATACACATCCTTTTTTATCTTTTCGCCATTCGATCAAGGCAGGAAGCAACTCTTTTTTAAGATATCGTCTGTTTCCGATAAAGTTATCATCAACAAAAAATATGCCGCTGCGCCATCCGGCATTATAAATAGTATCCAATTCCGCGATAACCTGTCGCGGTGTTTTCAGGCGCGGTCGATGACCGAAAAGCACAGTCACATTGCAGAATTCGCAGTTAAAGGGGCATCCCCTGGAAAACTGAACGTTCATGGAAGCGTATTTTTTCATGGATATCAGGCCCCATGAGGGGATGGGGGTGTGATGCAGGTCGCAGAAACCTGAGGCCCTGTAAATCCTCTTCGGATGCCCGTTTTTCAAATCCTCAAGAAATACCGGTAATGTGAGTTCTGCCTCATCAAGGACAAGATAATCTACCTCCCCGAACTCGTCGGGTTCCGAGGTAAAAAGCGGTCCGCCCCCGACAACTTTCAACCCCTTGGCCTTGCATTGTGCGATGATTTGTTTCGCCGATTCCCGTTGAACCGCCATGCCTCCTATGAAGGCTAAATCCGCCCATGAGAGGTCATCATTCGTAAGGCAGTCTACATTCACATCCACGAGACGCTTTTGAAATTCATCAGGCAATAACGCCGCGACGGTCAAAAGACCAAGAGGCGGAAAGGCAGCTCTCTTTCGAACAAAAGGCAAGGCATATGTGAAAGACCAAAACGTGTCAGGAAATTTTGGGTAGATGAGCAGGACGTTCATTTTCCATATCTCCTTTAAATATCTTTCTGATTAGAATTGGTGTCGGCATCCTCAGGTTGCAATCGTCTGCGAAAGCAATCCATGTAGGGGGAGTCAGTGTCTATCCGGAAAAAAATTGACAGCGCCATGAGTAAACAGTCTTAATATCATCTTGCCCGAACGAGTTGTTCCCCGCAGTCCACACAATATATAGTCCTTTGAAGCCGGCTTTTATCGTGCTTTTCCTTGGCGCACCTTTTAATGGGGATATCCTTATTTACCGTTTCGCCGCACATGGAACAAAAACGGACCGGGGCGTTTAAATGGCTGTGATTCATGTTTCTACAGCCTCTTGTACGTAGTGTCATCCTTACTCCTTACCTTAACTTTGGCTGACCGCCTTAAAATTTTCGCCGTATTTCCGGCTGTAATATTCCAGACGGTCCAGATCCGAACTTCCCGGTTGAATCCTCATGGCGCCTTCATCCACGGCAACCCTTCTTTTATTTTTATATTTGTCGCTGACGGGTGCTCTTTTCCGTGACGATTTACTCCCGGCCAACGGCCTGTTGTCAGACCTCGCCTTTTGTCGAACCTTTTCCGGGCGCCTGTCATTTACATGGTTATCAAGGTGGAAGTGCATCCCCTCGCTTGCGTCCATTTCAAGAAATTCCTCGTCAGCCCAGATGACCGGGATCTTCATGTCTATAAATGACTCCACGGACTCAAGTCCCATAACGAACTTTTCACATGCAAGGGTTATGGCCCTGCCTGACTTGCCTGTACGGCCCGTGCGCCCTATCCTGTGGACATAGTTTTCAGGATCTTCAGGGAGGTCATAGTTAACAACGAGTTCGAGATTGTCGATGTGGAGGCCCCTTGCTGCTACATCGGTAGCCACGAGGTATTGAAGCCGACCTGATTTGAATGCCTCTACAATCTCCTGCCTCTTGTTCTGCGGCAGGTCGCCTATAAGATATTCCGATTTGTATCCATTATGTTCAAGACGATTGGACACCATGTAGGCGGCTTGTTTGGTGTTTGTAAATATAAGGGCATTCCCTGGCTCGCCACCCTTCAATATTCCAAGGAGCAGAGACATCTTTTCCTTGGTCTCCACGTGATAGAGCACCTGGGAGATCGCTTCAACTGTCACCCTGTCAGGATTCAATATGATCTCTGAAGGTTCATTCATGTGCTCCCATGCCATCTCACGAGTGCGTCCGCCCAGGGTAGCGCTGAAAAGCATAGTCTGCCGCTCGTCGTATTTAGGCATCCGTTTGAGCATCCATCTGATATCGGGCAGAAATCCCATATCAAAGAGACGGTCTGCCTCGTCGATGACAAGGATCTCAATCTCCCTGAATTTGATTTTATCCTGTCTCGCGAAATCAATGAGTCTTCCGGGCGTCCCGATTATTATATCGATGTCGCCCCCTTCCAGAAGTTTCTCCTGTTTAGCGTAACTGACGCCGCCATAAAAGCAGCCTATTTTGAGATTAAGAAAACGGCCCAGTAATTTGGCTTCCGTCTCTATCTGAATGGCCAGTTCCCTGGTAGGCGCGATGATAAGGCATTTTTTATTGCGCTTCTCGCCGGACAGGGAGTGAAAAATGGAAATAAGAAATGCCGCAGTCTTGCCCGTCCCCGTCTGTGACTGGACACAAACGTCCCGTCCCTGCAGGGTATGGCAAAAGGTCTTCTCCTGAACAGGCAGGCACTCCGTAAAACCCGCCTCCGAGATCCCCTTGAGGATATTTTGATCTAATTTAAACTCTGAAAATTTCATGATTACCTGGATGTTTCCATCTCCTCTCTGTTGAAAACAAGTATACGTGGCCGATCGGAAAAGACCACGTCCATCTGTTTATTAAAAGTGCTGATCACGATCCCCATGCCGAATGTATTATGATCAATCACGTCCTCCGCCTTGAATGATCCGGACATGGCGTAACGCACCGGCTTCTTCCCCTTGAACTTCTCAGTGAGGAGATCGAAGTCTCTTGCGGGATCGACCTTTTTGGCCCTCACGGTCTTCTTCCTGGGTAATTTTTCCTTTTCAGGGCTGTACTTGTGCTCGCTCCCGCAAGTCAGGCATTTCACCTTTTCGATGAAGCCCTCCGTGTTGTGGGAGATTACCACATGATCAAGCTGGATCTTGCATTTGTTACACTTTGTGACCACGTTTTCTGCCACGGGTGTCATGTTTTTATTCTCTGTCATTATTTTACCTCCGATATCGTACATTGTCGTTAAACAAAGATGTTGCCTGCTGATGAAATTACCAAGGGCAAGCCTGCCCATAACAGACATTGTTGAAAAAGGGACAGGGTTTCATCCCGCAGATAAAAGCTATCTCTTTTAAAGGATTGACTGATCGCGGGCTTGCTGGTGCGTGGATTATATGATCTTTTACTCAGTCATCAGCAGGATGAGTTAAAAAGATTAGAACATTATAAAAGCCAACAGGACTATTTATTTAGCATATGTTGAAGCCGGACGGCGCCCAAAATATATTATTTATGTTATATCTCTATTTTAAACTTTTTTCTGAACTGAAAAACTGAACAGTCCAAAGTTCTGTTATTCCCGCGAAGGCGGGAATCCATAACTTATTAGTTTTCCTGGATTCCCGCCTTCGCGGGAATGACAGAAGTGGAGCGGGAATGACGGTCCAGGAAAATAAAATGCTATTTAAAACCAGAATGTTATAAAGAACTTTAGACTCTTAAGTCCTTATCATTATTATTAAATATGATTTACATTATCAATGTTTCTAAATTTTAATATATTCTAATTCAATAATAAAAATAAATCAAGTTTTTATTTATTTTTATTTAATCTTTGGCAAGAAACTTCACGACTGGTTTCAATATATTTCATTTTCCCGGCCTTATCATTTGATTCATCCAATTGGTAAATCCATTCGATGGTAAAAATATTTACAACTTAGCCTGATTGAATTATTATCATCTGCTTTGTGGGCCACATCGCAGGAATCAAAGACGTAATCGGTTTTCACGCCGATTCCGTTAAGGAGTTGCGTAAGGCATTTAAGGATGCGATTGACGACTATCTCGCCACATGCGAAAAGGTTAATAGAGCGCCGCAGCGGCCCTATTCAGGCAAAATGATGCTGCGGGTGCCCCCCGAAGTTCATGCCTGTGCCGCAATGATGGCTGAGGCCCATAAAATGAGTCTTAACCAGTGGGCTGCTGAGATTCTTTCAAAGGCATCCTGACAAATGGGGGCAGGAAGGAACCCGTTCATCGTATAAATCTGATGTTGGGCAGGCAGACATGGTTCTGACACCTACCTCACCAATTCTATATCCTTTGAAGGCGCCCAGCATGTGCGGGAATCGGCAAGTTCTATGTTGAGCCAGTCCCCCCTGTCTTCCATAAGGATAAATTCCGTCCCGGAATGAAGGGATTCCTTGAAACTGGGTTCGTAGCTCTCGCTGTTGCCCTTTCTGGCAGTGACTTCACTCGCGATTATTACACCGGGGCGACTTTTATGAAAGGAGATCTCATCGGCTGCAAGCGACCCGGCAAACAGGAGGGAAAGGACGGATGCCGAGGCGATGCACCACCCTAAGAATGACCTCTTTATAAAAATCCTCACACAGGCAAAGCCCCACATAAGCATAAAAGATATGACAAAGGCGATAATGCGGGTGTTTTTTGAAAGGTCATAGTGCCAGAAGAACAAGGTCTTTAACACCTTGGTCTCCTGCTTCTCTTCAATCTGATCCAGACGTTTCTCCCTGGCGTAACTGAGGTTCTGTTTCAGATTCGCATCATTGGGCATATAAAGCGCAGCCCTTCGATAGTTAAGGATGGCCCTGCCTGTGTCCTTCATCTGAAAATAAACATTGCCCAGATTATAGAAGATCTTCCCGTTACGAATTCCGCCTTCCCTGATAATGCGTTCATAGCGCATGGCGGACTTGCCGTAGAGGGACTGCGCCTCATCAGGGTATCTGGCCGCCGCCTCATTGGCCTGTTGAAAAAACCCCTTTGCCTCACTGTAGAGGGTCGATATCTGCGACTCATCCAATGACGCGGCGTCAACGGTCTTAAGTCCGATCGCCTGGGATAAGAAGAGAAGGAAAACGATAAACAATATTTGTATTTGTCTAAACATGTTATTAATCTTTCTCATATGTGACTTGAGAGTCTAAAGTTCTTTATAACATTCTGATTTTAAATAGCATTTTATTTTCATGAACCGTCATTCCCGCTCCACTTCTGTCATTCCCGCGAAGGCGGGAATCCAGAAAAATTAATAAGTTATGGATTCCCGCCTTCGCGGGAATGACAGAACGTTGGACTGTTCAGATATATGAATACTTGATTACAAATCATCATAAGGCTCAAGGCGCAGGGCATAAGGCACAGGGTTTTTGCCTTACCCCATATTCCTTAAACCTTACACCTTGTTCCCGCCTGCCGCGCCGAAGCCTTCAGCGAAGGCGGGTGCGCCTTGTGCCGATTTTTTCAACATTCTTTGCCAGCATTTCTGCCTTTTCAATCATCCCCGCCCCATCCCCTGTCCCTGCATCCCCGGCGTAACGCCCTGCCTCGCATCTCCTGAAAAGATCTTCAATGCCGTCTATAGTCTCCTGTCCAATCGCTACATCTGACAATCTTTCTTTAATGTCATTAAAGGTCAACGCCGTCTTCCCGGATATATGCAATTTGTCGCCCAGGTAATTGCGCAAGGCATCCTGCACCATAGCGCAGGTGTCATTCATTGAGGCCGAACGCCGCGCATCCTTCAATGCCGACAACAGGCGGCCATATGCCTTTCTGGAATTGACCTTCCTTGAATCGGCGTTCCTGTGACGGTAAATAAAAGTTCCTGACAAAAATAAAAGATAGATAAAGGGCGGCCCTAAAATAAGACCCTTCCATAGGGGCGACCTTAACAAGGAAAAGGGTTCCAGGCTTGTGTTTTCTAAAACGGTCATGTCCTCATAATTAGAAGCAATCCCCTTGTTAAGAGACTCGACCTCGCTTCCAACTTTAACCTGCCCTGCATTCCCCTCAGCGTCAAGGGCCGTAATAACGTTCGTCTCCCTCACAGTCAAGGGTATAGGTTCTGTCGCGGCCACCTTATATGTCTGGGTGTCCGTGTCAAAATAGGGAAGCTCAACAGGCGGTATTTCTTTTACATCAGTCCTCAGCGGCCTGATAGTCTGGGTAAAGACCTTGGTCTTTCCGGATATCTCGCCCCTGGCGCTTTCCGTTGGGATTTTGAAATTCCTTAAAAGAGACGGCTGTTTTTCAAGGGCGGGCATTTGAATATTTTCAAGATAGTCAGGCCCGCTCAAGGTGAGGGTCAGGGTGATGGGATCTCCCACGGACACCTCGGTCGGCATCGCTTTGGCGCTTATGGCGTATCTGCCCACGTGCCCCGCGAAATCAGACGGCCTTCCATTCGCGGGAAGGTCCAGCACCTTGAGGGAAAGGGGGTTGGAAGGCACGACAACGGTTTTATAGACCCCGCTCCTGTTATTGCTGAAAAAATCATCATTAAAAAAGTCCCTGAAACCGTCATTAAACGTGTTCCTCTGTCTTTCATATCCGACAAGGGCGTTGCATGAAACGGTCGCGGGCCTGACGGCAATATCGCCGGACCGGACAGGGATAAGTGCCTTTTTAAATGTGATGGTTGTAAAATCCCTCCCGTCCAGGCTACCCTTCCCCTTAACGCCTGTCACCTCGCTGTTTCCAAGGGATATGCGGTACAGATTCCCACCCTGTTGCCCTGCAGTCTCGATGTCGGCAAACTTAAAAGAGGCATCGGAGAGGATTGGGAGTGTGAAATTAAAATCCTTCACGTCCTTGCCGATATACCAGGTTGCCGTAAGGATCACCGGCTCCCCCACATAACACCGATCCCTGGAAAGGGAGATCCTGAACTTGAAGTCCTCTGTCTCGGACGGAGCCCTGGCGGTTATCTGAATGGGTTCTGTTTCAGTGGAGCTGTTGCCGGCCTTGACCTTTATAGAAGGTATAGTAAGAATGCCTGAGCGAGTGGGAGTGAGTTGATAGGAGAAATAATAGCCCTCCTGCACATCCTTTGTCACCTTGCCGTTGATTATCGTTATAGAACTGCTGCTGTTCTGCTGTCCCCCCTGGAACACGACAGTAAAATCCTTGACTCCTGAGAGGTCAGGCTGTTCAGGATTCTCGGCCCCTGACACCTGTATCTGAAAGATAAACGCCTCTCCCACGGACAAATCCGCACTCTCCACTGCCGCCTTCGCGCTTAGTTCAGCGGCCAGGGCGACATGGCCTGAAAGGAAAACAATCCCAAGGATCAATATTAATAACCTCTTTAACATCACCAATCCTTTTCCACCTCTTTGTAACCTCTTACTGTCAAGGCCCTTCGCTGTTCCTTGTTTTCCTTTTCTTCGTTCAATATATCCTTGGCGTCATCGGAGGAATTGCCCACTGCTGTCCGGTCCTTAGACTGATCGCTTTGGCCCTGTTGGGATTCATTGCCGGAAGATCCCTGTTGCTGCTGTCCTTCCTGCTTGTCCTGCTGGTTCTCCTTATTGTCACCGGTCCCATTATTTCCGTCCTTTTTCTGGGATTCCAGCGCCTCATTGAGTTCCTTAACAGCCTTTTTCTGATTATCAACCGACGCTTTGGTATTTTGCTGATCAAGGTTCCCTGTCGCCGCGTCCTGCTCCTTTACAGCATTTTCAACATGCTTTGCGACCGGATCTTCCTTTGAGGCATCGGCCTTATTATCCTTCTGCAACTCTTTTGACAGGGCCTCTGTCTTGTCCATTATGGCCTTTTGTTCCTTGGAGAGCGCCCCTATCTCTTTTGTCACATTAGGGGTGTTGCCCTTTCCTGTGAGTTCGGCATCAAGCTTTTGGTTCTTTGCAAGGGCGGCCTCCTGCTCCTTGATTATCTCTTTTATTTTTTCCGCTGTCTGTTGCTTTTTCTCCTGGTCTTCCTTTGATGCCTGTTTCTGCTTCTTTATCTCATCAAGGATATTTTTCATGACAAGACGAACCATCTCGATGTTTTCAGCCGCCTCCTTAAGGTCAGGGTCAAGCCCAAGTGCGTCCTGATAATAGCCTATGCTCTTTGAGCAACCCTCCAGGGACTTCTCAAGGTCCTTTTCCTTCAGGGCTTCAGCCTCTTTATAGGCGCTGTTTCCAAGATTGAATTTGCTCTTTGCCTCAAACCGCTGGTCCTTGCTCTTTAAGGCCGCCTTTTCAAATGCCTCGCCTGCGCCCGCGTAATCGCCTTTTTTATAAAGGGCAGCCCCTTTGTTGAAATAGATATATGGGGATTCGGCGGAACCCTTCAATGCCTCGTCATAAGAGGAGAGGGCCTTGTTATATTCACCCGCATTGTAGGCATTGTTGCCTTGTTTTACAAGCCCGGACAGAGATTTCCCATGCCCCTGCAGGGGATAAATAAAAACCATGAGGCAGATTATTATAATATAGATGATCCTAGGCAATGCCCTTCCCCCTCCTTTTCCTTTCAGAGATAGCCATTTCAAGACATAGAAGGATAAGACCCAGGCAAAGGAATATCTGATACTTTTCCTCATATCGCCTTATTGTCTCCGATTCAAGGGCCTTCTTGTCCGCGCTTGCAATCAGTTGCGTGTAGACGTCGCCCAGGTCAATGGCCCCGGTTGCGACATTAAAATATTTCCCACCTTGCGTCGCGTTCACCATCTTTCTCAGGGTAGCGGCATCAAGTTTCGACCATACCTCCTGGCCCTGATATTTGAGGAAGGTCTTTTCTCCTTGCTCATTGGTGACAGGTATCCTCTTGCCCTCGTTTTCATCTCCCATGCCTATGGCGATGAGTCTTATCCCCTTGTCCCCTGCCTTCTGCGCGGCCTCAACTGGAAAACTGTCGTGGTCCTCTCCATCGGTGATAAGGATTATGTCCTTGTATTGTTTCGCCTGTTCGTCAAACACATCCGTCATGACGGTCCGCAGGGCGTCTCCGATCATGGTCCCGCCCCGCGTGATACTGTCTGTTGATATGCTGTCAAGCATCAGCTTGAAAAAACCATAATCCAGGGTCAATGGGCACTTTATCGCGGCTGTACCGGAAAAGGCCACCAGGGCAACCCTATCCCCCTGAAGGCGGTCAACGCAATCCCCTATGGCCAGTTTGGCCCTCTCAAGACGGTTGGGGACCAGGTCCTCAGCCAGCATGCTCTTTGAGACATCCAGAAGGAAGACCACGTCCCTGCCCCTTCTTTCAATGGTCTCGGGCTTCTCGTTCCATGCAGGCCGGGTCAGGGAAAAGACGATAAATAATACAGAGATCAGGATCAATGCCGCCTTAAGATATCGCCTGCGGTTATGTACCGTCAGGTGCATCCTATCAAGCAGCCCGGAATCAATAAATATCCTGAGCGCCTTTGTCCTCTTTTTCCACCCGAAAAAAAATATGGCCCAGAGGATGGGGACTATCCATAACAAATTAAGCATCTCAATGTTCTGAAGCCTGGTCCCGTTCATGGCGTCTTCCTGAAAATAGTGCTTTTAAGAATTGTCTCAAGGATTATCAACATCAGTCCTGCCAGGGCAAACCAAAGGAATCGTTCTTTGTAATCCGTAAACCTTACGGATTCTATCTCGCTCTTTTCCATGCTGTCGATCTCTTTGTATATCTCCCTAAGGGATTTCACATCCTCAGCCTCTCTGTAAAATCCGCCTGTCTTCTCAGCTATGGCCTTCAAGGCGCTGGTGTCCACCCTCTCCACAGATGGCACCTTATAGACGCCGAAAGGTGTCTGGATGGATGTCATCGTCTCTCCCCCGACAATGGCGATTGTGTATATCTTTATCCCCCACTTGGCGGCCAGTTCAGCGGCCTCTATGGGCGTCCGTTTCCCGTAATTGTTTTCCCCGTCCGAAAGGAGGACTATCACCTTGCTTTTTATTTTATAATTTCCTGAGGCGCCTTTCCGGTCCTTCAAGGAATCTTCAGCGGTTGAAAGTCGCGCAGCGGCCAGGGCCAGGGCGTCTCCTATAGCGGTCCCGTCCTCTTCCCTGTCCTCAACCAGCTTGACGCTTTTCAGAAATTGAGGAAGCGCGCCATGGGCAAGGGTCAGGGGGCATATGGTGTCGGGGTAGCGGGCAAAGACGATCATGCCGATCAAGTCATTGGGTCTCCCCTCAAGGCCCGCATTGCCGCCCACCGCAAATTCCTCAAAGACCTTTTTAACGGCATCAAGCCTTGTCATGACCTCGCCCTTATATTCAAGTTCCGCGCCCATGCTCCCGGAACGGTCAAGGACCATCTCGATGGCAATACCCTTGCTTATCTCCCTTACCTGCTCAAGGCCGGACTGGGGCCTGGCCAGGGCCGTAATAAAAAGGATAATGGCCGCGATCCTCAAAAAATCCGGGAGCCACAGGAGCCTCTCTCTGAATGACCTCCCTGCCCTTGAGGCTATTGCCACCGTGGAAAACCGGATTGCCGTACTCCCACCTCTTACAACCCTTGCCCAGACAAGAAAAGGGATCACAAGCAAGAGCAGAAATGCCAAAGGAGATTCAAAGCGCATCAGGGTTTCCTCCCTTTTCCTCTGTCCCGCGGATAAAGGCCCTGCAACTTTCAAAGGCGCGTTCTATCTCTTCATTCTCAGGCATGAATTCGGCGAATTTTACAAGATCGCAATTCTTAAGGAATGTCCTTAAAAGGGGTCTGTAGTCGGCCGGCAAGGCGCTGTCCTTGTCAAGCCCGGATAGAAATTCCTCGGTTGTCTGTTCAGGCGCCCTGAGTCCAAACCGGTTTTCAATGTATCGTCGGAGGATGCCGGAGATGCGATAATAAAAAAGCTTTACCTCGCCACGTTCAACCAGATTTTCAGCCGCAAGGGCATCCAGGTCTCTGTAGGCCAGTTCATGCGGCGGCAGCAAAACGGCCTGGACATCTCCGTTCTTCCTTCGTCTTAAAAAAAAGAATACTGTTAAGGCAATGGCTGTGACAACCAGGGCCCCTGCCCCGATCCATAACCATAACCTGTAATCCCGCGGATAGGCGACCGGCGGTTTGATATCGTTAAGCTTCATATCCTTCATGTCGGAAGGCAAAAGGGATTTTACCTTAACGGTTATTTCAGAGGTCTTTATGCTGTGGTCTTCCCCTTCACCCGCGCCGGTCTTCCGGAACTTTACCTCCATTGGCGGGATGATATAATCGCCTGACAGAAAAGGCTCAAGGACATATGAACGGGTTATCTTCTTTTTATTCTTATCGGTAAGCTCAGGCTGGGTTGTATGATAATCAACGATCCCGAACTGCTCCAGCTTATCTCCAAAGGCGGGCATGGTTAGTTCATAGTCTTCATCCGCGACAGCGCTGATCGTCAGGTTGAGACGCTGGGCAATGGTAATCTCCTTTTTATCCGCATCAAGGGCAAGGGATACAGGCCCGTTCTCATATGTCTCATGGATGCCTGTGTCTTTTGCCTTATCGGATGAGGCAGCCTGGTTCTTTGTATTTGAGCAGGACATAACGCCAAAAAGACAAAGGAGTACCAATGAGATTACCCCAGCAAGGGAAATCCGCTTTTTTGATTCTGATTTATTACAAGTAATATTTATCATCTATATAATAGCCAGACACCATATGCCTGCGCCAGTTGTTTTAATGCCTCCTCCTCCAAGAGACTGTGTCACAATTACCGTTTTTGTCATTTCGACCGTACTATTTTGTCATTTCGACCGAAGGGAGAAATCTCGATGTCTAATGATCTGAACAACTTGAGATTCCTCACATACATTCGGAATGACAATTTCCCTTGTTACGACAAAGTCCCTAAGAGGGGAGGAAAGGAAAAGTAAAGCTCTTACCTAATCCGCATTTTTTAAACGATATACCTTACACCTTATTCCTTGCGCCCTGCGCCTTACACCTTATACCTTATACCGTACACCTTTCTGTCATACCGCGCTTCTCCGTTCCCTCACCTTGAAAAACCTTATCAGATCATGCAGGTAATCCCTCCCTGTCATGATCTCAATATGATCCACATCCATTGAACGGAACAGCTTCCTTAGCTGTACCATCCTCTGGTCCCCAAGTTTTTCATACTGTTTCCTGAATGCGGCGCTCCCAGTGTCTATCATCAGCGTCTCGCCTGTCTCCGCGTCTTCAAGCTCGACCAGTCCGCAATCGGGCATTGATATCTCCCTGGGGTCGGTGACTGATACAGCTATAAGGTCATGCCTCTTTGCCAGGACCCGGATCTTCTTTTCATAACCTTCGCCAAGAAAGTCCGAGACAAGGAACAGGACGCTCTTTTTATTTGTCACCCTCCCGATATAATCAATCCCTGCACCGATGTCCGTCCCTGACCGTCCTGGAGTAAAACTCAGGAGCTCCCTTATGATCCTCAAAACATGTGTGGTGCCCTTTGCCGGGGGGATAAACATCTCCACCCGGTCGGTAAACAGAAGGAGACCTACCTTGTCATTGTTCTTTATGGCTGAAAAGGCCAGAAGGGCGCAGATCTCGGCGGCTATCTCATTTTTGATGCGATTGACGCTCCCGAATGAACCTGATGCCGAGAGGTCAACCAGGAACAGTACCGTAAGTTCCCTCTCCTCTTTGAATATCTTCACATAGGGCTCGCCTGTCCGGGCGGTCACATTCCAGTCAATGTTGCGCACATCATCGCCGATCTGGTATCCGCGCACCTCCTCGAATTCCATGCCCCTGCCCTTGAAGACGCTCTCGTACTCGCCTGCGAGGGAATCATTGACCGCCTTGCTGGTGTATATCTGTATGTATCTTATCTTTTTAGCAAGTTCTTTGGGTATCATGGCACATCAACATTCTGAAGTATCTCTCTTACTATATCCTCTGATGTCTTTTCCTCCGCCTCCGCCTCATAGGTCAGGATAATCCTGTGCCTTAATATATTCATGGCGATTGTCTTGACATCCTGGGGCGTGACATAGCCCCTTCCTTCAACCAGGGCGTTTGCCTTTGAGGCCATGGCAAGAAAGATGGACGCCCTTGGAGACGCCCCGTAGCGGATATACTGACCGATATTCATACTAAAGCCCTCAGGGTTCCTGGATGCCTCCACAAGGTTTACAATATATTCCTCGATCTTTTCATCCATGTAGATCTCATCCGCCAGGGCCCGGAGACGCCTTATGTCATCGGGGGCAAGGATCGGGTTAACGCCCAATTCCGGGTTGCTCCTGGCCATCTTCTTTAATATCTCATGTTCCTGGCTCTTGTTGGGATATGAGACCCGGATCTTGAACATGAACCTGTCAACCTGGGCCTCGGGAAGGGGATATGTCCCCTCCTGTTCAATAGGGTTCTGTGTGGCCATCACCATAAAAGGGTCATCCAGCACATAACTCTTGTCGCCGATAGTGACCTGTCTTTCCTGCATAGCCTCAAGGAGGGCGCTCTGTACCTTGGCCGGGGCCCGGTTGATCTCGTCGGCCAGTATGATGTTGGCGAATATGGGCCCCTTCTTTGTGGTGAATTCACCTGTCTTAGGATTATATATCAGGGTGCCCACGACGTCGGCGGGCAGGAGATCTGGTGTAAATTGAATCCTCTTGAAGGTTGCCTGGATCATCTTTGCCAGCGTGGTGACAGAGAGGGTCTTTGCCAGCCCCGGCACGCCCTCTATAAGGACATGGCTATTGCAGAGCAGTGCGAGAATGAGTCCGTCTATCAACTCCTCCTGACCCACAATCACCTTATGGATCTCGCTCCTTATCAGGTTTATGACCGCGCTCTCCCTTCCGACCTTATCACCGATCTGTTTGACATCAATTGCCATATTGAATTCTCCTCTATTGCTCGTCTTTAGTTTTATCCATCAGCATTTGCACACGCATGTTTAATATAAGGCCAACGAATAAGTCAATTATTTCATTTCCGGTTGCTTAGACAAATAGCGATATAAAAAGTTCCGGAAATTCTTTTTACAAGTTATCCAAAAATCAGCGATGTCCTGTTTTTCTTTTGACAGATTCTTATGATGCCGCCTATCTGGCTGCGGCCTTTGAGATCGATGGCATGCTTATAACTGCGGATGAAAAATTTGTTAATAAAATGAAAAAAATGAGGCGAATTTGTCTGTTAAGAGACTTACAATCTTCCGAATAATCAGCAATGTCCAGGATCTTGCATAGATGAATCCTCAAGGCATGGGAGGCCCTTTTTTTAAAGATGAAATGGTTTAAATGCAATATTCCGGCATAAGGGGCCATAAAGCGGGCGGAGAGAAACCGTCAGATCTCG
>Ga0153915_10000585_pt1 | contig 33872 bp, 23 predicted proteins | sample Opewatmetagenome_2_FD_107003 | JGI IMG/M metagenome (GOLD analysis project Ga0153915, IMG submission 107003) | Freshwater wetland microbial communities from Ohio, USA - Open water 3 Core 3 Depth 3 metaG | ecosystem: Environmental > Aquatic > Freshwater > Wetlands | place: USA: Ohio, Lake Erie... | reverse complement strand
CGGCGACGGCCTGCCCGACCTGTACGTGACCAACTCGATCCCACACTGGGGAAAGTCGAACGAGAAGAGCTGCGGCCGCCTCTACCGGAACCTCGGAGGCAACCGCTTCGAGGACGTCACGCGAAAGGCCGGCCTCCACGCGTGCGGCCTCGGTATGGGCGCCTTCTGGGTGGACCTGGACGGCGACGGGCGCCTCGACCTCTATCTCACCAACGTCGGACCCAACGTCGTGTACTGGAACCGCGGCGACGGGACCTTCGAGGAAGGGAAGGGGACGGGCCTCGAAGACCCGCTCTTCTCGGTGGGCGCGGCCTTCCTCGACTACGACGGCGACGGCCGCGTGGACGTCGTCGTCGCCAACTATGCCGATTCGACGCCCGAGTGGGAACGCCGCCAGCCCCTGTTCGAGCTGCGCGTGCCGGAGGACTACCCGGGCCAGCCTTCCCACCTCTTTCGCAACGAGGGGAACCGGCATTTCAAGGACGTCACGCAGGCCGCCGGCCTCGCGATGAACCCCAGGGACACCAAGACGCTCGGCGTCGCGGCCCTCGACTACGACGGCGACGGCCGGCCCGACCTCTACTTCGCGAACGACCGCGTCAGCAACCGCCTCTTCCGCAACCGCGGCGACGGCACGTTCGAGGAGACGACGGCGGAGACGGGTTCGGGTGTCCTGGGGGAGCGGGCCCGGGCCGGCATGGGAATCGCGGTCGGCGATCCGGCCGGCGATGGCCGGCCAGCCATCTTCGTGACGAATTTCGGCGGCGAGCCCAACAGCCTCTATCGCAACGTGGAAGGAACGCTCTTCGAGGACGCCGGGCAGGTCTCGGGCGCCGGCCCCGTCGGGTCGCCGTTCGTGCGCTGGGGAACACACTTCGCCGATTTCGACAACGACGGCTGGCCGGACCTCTATGCCGTCGGGGGACACCTCGGGCCCCGCCTCGTGCGGATGCTCGGCCGTTACAAGAGCGGCAAGGCGAAGTACCTCGAGGTCGGAGACCAGAGCTACGCGCAGCGCACCGTCCTGCTCCATAACCTGGGGGGCAGCCGGTTCGAGGAGTGGAGAGAGACCGGCGACCTGGCAGTGACCCGGATGGCCGGACGGGGGAGCGCGATCGCCGACATCGACAACGACGGGGACCTCGACCTTTTCATCGTGAATCTGGCCGGTGCCTCGCGGCTCTTCGAGAACGTCCTTGGAAGCCGGAAGAGCTGGATCCGCATCGAGCCGCGCGTCGGCCCGGATCGCAGGACCGTGCTGGGCACGAAAGTCCGGATCACGGCGGGCGGCCGCGCGCAGACGAAATGGTTCTTCGTTTCGCCGTCCTACGCGTCGGGGACACTCACCGACCTCCACTTCGGCCTGGGCGACTCGGAGCGCGTGGACGAGGTCGCCGTCACCTGGCCGGAAGGGGAGACGCAGACCTTCCACGACATTTCGGCGAGGCGGGTCTACAGACTCAGGCGCGGAGGCGCTCTCGAGCACTGGCTCGCGAAGGGTCCCTGAGCGGAGGCCGCCGCTTCTACTCTGGAATGTCGGTGGGAGCCAGTGGGCTCATGGCCGGCCCGCGGAGAACCTTACCCGTTGGAGAGAAGCGGGAGCCGTGGCAGGGGCAGTCCCAGGTCCTGTCCGCGCCGTTCCACTCGACCTCGCAGCCGACGTGCGTGCAGACGCTGCTGACCGCGTGAAGGTCCCCCTGTTCATCCCGGGAAAGCGCAATGTGCCGGTCCTCCAGGACTTTCCCTTCACCCCTGGCCAGGTCATCGTGACTCGCCCCCATGTCAGAGCCCTCCGATCGGTGGAGCGGCCCCGAACAGGCATGCCCCACGACTACAGCGGAATCTCCTCTAACCGCGATGAGTCTATCGCCGCCGGGAGGGACCGGCATACTACGAGCGTGCGGAGCGACGTCAGGACCGCGGCGCGGGAGGCTCCCCGGTCGAGGCCAGCGCGACGGCGCCGGGCCGTCCGGCGGCTGTCGTGGCGCGGGCGGAGACGGCGCCGCGAATGTCGGTCGCTGCCGCCGTGATCGCGATCTCGCCGCCGTCCGCTCGGGCGTCGGAGGCGATCGCGGAGCCGGGCTCCGTCGTCACCGCTCCGACCGCGTAGATGGCGATGGCGCCTCCGTTCGATGTGTTCCCGTCGCTCGCGGAGATCAGCGCTCCCCGGGCCTGGCTCCTCGGGCCGCGCATCCTGAAGTTTCCGCCGACCGCGATCTCGACTCGCCCGCCCGCGCCGGCTTCTCTGCCGGAAACGATCGCGCTCGCGGGCAGCATCTCGAGGTTTCCGCCCACGGCAAGACGGACCGCGCAGGGGCCGCCCGCCGACTCCGGCGCGCGGCACGTGATGCTGCCGCCCGGCGCGAGCGTCAGGTTCCCGCCGACCGTGAAGATGCCGTTGGCGGACCCGTCCGCGTCGAGTCGAGACCCATCGAGTCTCTCGACGAGTTCGGCCGTGCTGACGGTGACGTTGGCCGTACCGAAGAGTCGATGACTGAACAGCAGGACGACACAATCCATCAGGATCCCGACGAGAACCCACTTCCGCCAGTGCTTCTTAAGTTTTGCCATGATTGTGCAAGTTTGAATCAGTTTGTGAGGTTTGGAAATTGGGCTTTAGTCGGGGAGACTTTGGTCGAATTCGGGCCCCGCCTTGCCCCTACGGCCCGCCCTTCACGATTCCTCGCCCTTCTTCGACGGTCAGACGGGCGCCACCCGCAAGGTCTCGCAGTGTCTCGACTGCGCCATCGGGCCAGCGGATCTCGAGCGCGTCGATCCTGCCCGCGTCTCCCAGGCCGAAGGTCAGGGTCTTCTCCGGCGCCGAAAGGTAGGACTGGCCGCCCACAACCTGTTGCGTGACTTTTCTGCCGCGCGTTGCCGCCGTCACGCGCGCTCCGACCGCGTCGCGGTTGGACCTGCCGGCGCCGACGAGACGGACCCGCACGCTCTGCTGCGGCCGATCGAGGCGGTTCACGAACACGCGCGCCGGGCCACCGTTCTCGACGACGACCACGTCGAGGTCCCCGTCGCCGTCCAGGTCCGCAAAGACCGCGCCGCGGCCCACCAGCGGCATGCCGAGCCCTTCCGCCGCCGCTGCGGCGAAATGGTCGTCCCCCCGGTTCATGTACAGGATCGGCGCCTGCCGGTACGCCACGTCCTTCTGGACCTGCTGGACCGTGGGCTCGACGTGGCCGTTGGCGAGGAAGAGGTCGAGCCGGCCATCCAGATCCGCATCGAAGAAGAAGAGGCCGAAGGTCAGAGAAAGCAGCGACGTCGGCCCGACGCCGCTCCGGGGAGACTCGTCCAGGAACACGTCGCCCGTCTCCGTCCAGTAGAGGGACTTCAGCTCGTTGGAAAAGTTGCCGATCGCGAGAGCCGTCCCCTTCCCGTTGCGGGTGTCGGCCCAGGCCACGCCCATGGAACCGCGCGAGCGTCCGCCCTCGTCGACAGCGACTCCCGCCTCGACCGCGACGTCCTCGAACGTGCCGTCGCCGCGGTTCTTGTAGAGATTGTTGGGCGCGGTGTCGTTGGCGACCAGGAAGTCGATCCGCCCGTCGCCGTTGAAATCGTACGGCGCGACTCCAAGGGCCTTCTGGTTCGTGTTCCAGACGCCGGCCTTCTTCGTGGCGTCTTCGAAGCGGCCCCGGCCGAGGTTGCGGTAGAGGTGCGAGGTGGTGCCGGGGTAGCGCTCGGGCGTGCAGTAGGACTTCGTTTTCCCGTCGAGCGTGCAGAAGAGGTCTGCCTTCGGGGACCAGTCCACGTAGCGGCAGACGAAGAGGTCGAGCAGGCCGTCGCCGTCGTAGTCGAACCATGCGGCCGAGGTTCCCCAGCCCGAGTCGGCGACGCCGGCCTTCGCGGCAATCTCCTCGAAGCGCCCGCCCACGTTGTGGAAGAGGTAGTTCCGGCCGAGCGCGGTGACATACACGTCGTCCCGGCCGTCGTTGTCGAAGTCGCCGACGGCGGCGCCCATCCCGTAGAAAACTCTCTCCAGCCCGGCCTCCCGGGTCGCGTCGCGAAAACGTGGAAGCCCGTCCGGTCCCGGACCTTCATTGCGGAAGAGCGCGAGCGAGGATTTCATCTCTTTGCCCCGAGGATCTCCCGGCCAGTAGCAGCTCGAGACGAAGAGGAGGTCGGGGTTGCCGTCACCGTCGTAGTCGAGCACGGCGACGCCGCCCCCCATCGTCTCCGGCATCCATTTGTCCCCGCGAGCGCCGTTGACGTGCGTGAAGCCGATGCCGAGGTCGCGCGCCTTCTCCTCGAAGCGCGCGGCCGGGACCACCGGGGTGGACCGAGGGGGAATCGCCGGCGCGGGCTTGACGGGCTCCTGCCTGCGGCAGGACGCGACAACCAGGATGGAAAGAATGCCTGCTGACAGGTTCGTTCTCGTCGGTCTCACGGGAGCAGATCCTTCCCTTCGCTCAGGATGACAGGAATGAGGAGAGCAGTTTAAGGCGAGGAATAGGGTTTCGGTCCCGCTCCGGGCTGCGAGACGGCCGGCTTCCCCGGGCGACGCGCATCGCCCGCTTCGCGGATGATGGGCGGGTGTGTTCGGATGAGATACCCCATGTCCGTCTGGTAGCCTCTGGGGCCGATCGTGGACACCCAGGCCGGAGGGGCGGCTGGCGGCGGCTCGGCCTCCGCGTGGACGTGGATCGGGAGAGACTCGCGGTTGTCCCAGGAGTTCTCCCTTCGGTAGTCGGCTGCCAGCGAGCGCGCCGTCTCGTCCTCCTTGTATTTGCGGTAGGCCGCCTCGTGAAGGGCGGCGTTGCCGCGGTCGCCAAGCGCCCGGTAGACGCGCATCAGGTTGTAATGCGCGTTCAGATCCTCGGGATCGATCGCCAGCGTTTTGCCGTACGCCTCGATAGCCGACGAATAGCGGCCGGCGAGCCATTCGATGGACCCGAGGTTGTTCCAGGCGACGCGGTCGAGCGGGAACTTCGCCAGGACGAGCTTAAGGTCCCGTTCCGCGTCCTCGAGGCGTCCCTCGTCCTTGGCCACGGCGGCCCGAAAGAACGCCGTCTTCGCCCATCCCGGCCGCCGGCGCTCCGCTTCCATGAGCGACTGCTTGGCGTCCTCGAGGCGCCCCTCGGCGATCTCGGCGCGCGCGCGGTTCAACGGTCCGTCCGGCTTGTCCGGAGCGAGCTCCGCCGCGCGGCTCCACGCCCCCGCGGCTCCCCGGTAGTCCCCCTGCAGGAAGAGGCCGATGCCGTAGTCGTTCCAGCGCAGCCACGGCTTGTCGGGGTTGCCCCGTTGTTCGGGACTCGGGACTCGGGACTCGGGACTCGAGGGGCTCGCTCCGTCCGAGTTCCGTGTCCCGCGTCCCGCGTCCCGGCTCACAGGAAGAGAGACGTTGTCTGTGGCAAGAGTGGTCACGGGTAAGGAGGGGGAAGTGGCGCCGAGGGAGAAGGTCGTGTAGTCGCGGGAGAACTTCCGGTAGTGCACGCCGGCGGAAAGCGTGATGGAGCCGGAGGCGTCCTCCGGAACCCGAACGCGGTAGTGCACGGCGCGCGCGGCGCCGGGGCCGATTCCGTTGTTGTAGAGCGGGACGTGGATGTCCTGCGGCTGGCGCCTGTCCATGTGCTTTCCGTCGTGGTCGATGACGAGGAGCGAGAGCGTGTCGGCCGCCGCGTCGAGCCGTCCGGCCGGGTCCAGCACGCCGCTCCGGAAGAATTCCCTCTTTTCGCTCGATCCCTCGAGCGAGACCCAGGTTTCGTTCGAGTCGGAGGTGCCGTTGGTGTACGGGTGGCCGACGCCGCGCGTGCGCACGACGACTTCCAGGTCGAGGGTCTCCCCGGGAGAAACGGCCGGCGGCTTGTCCCCGAGAACGACGATCTCGCCTCCCCGTTTGATCGCGAAGAGGTCCACCGTCAGCACCTTGTTCTGGAGAAACTGGCGGATCCGCGCGACGGTCTCCTTGTCCCCCCGGATGAAGGGGAGCGCCGTGTTGGCGGCGGGAAAGAGGTGATCGTGGAGCTGCCCCTTCTTGTTGCCGAACTCGTCGGAGCGGTACGGGGGCAGGTGGCAGTCGCGGCAGGCCTTGGGCTCGGGCGGGTCGTAGAAGGACCGCACAGCGCGGCCGGACACGCCCGAGTCGTACCACGAGTCGTAATGGTTCTGACCGCGCATCCACCGGTAGCTGTTGAGCGCCGGGATCAGGGCGACCTTGTGGCAGGTGGAGCAGAACTCCGGCGTCCGCATGAAGGGCTTCAGGAACGTCTTCCTGTGGAGCGACGGCTCCATGCGGATCAGGAGCCGGTTGACCGCCTTCAGGGTTTCGTTCTTCGAGAAGGCGAACGGGTACTGCTTGGACTCCTCGATGACGTAGGAGCCGTTGCCCGAGAGGTCCTTGACTTCGGCGATGGAGTGGCAGGACATGCAGGTCAAGCCCTGCTGCGCCTCCCACGAGTCGTACGAGAATTTTGCCTGGGTCGCGGCGCCCATCTGACCGGTGAAGAGGACCACCGGGTCGTGACAGCCCGAGCACCACTTGGTCCGTTCGCGGCCGACCCGGTCCGCCATCAGCTCGACGCTCTTCCTGTAGAACGGGTTGTTGAAGGACGAGAAGCGGTGGGCCGAGCGCTGCCACTCGTGGAAGGAGTCGGGGTGGCAGGACTGGCAGTAGTCGTTTGCCGCGAGCTTCCTCGCGTCCAGCAGTCCCTGGTCGAAGGTCTCCGAGGAGGAGGGGAAGAAGACCGTGTCGCCGTTCCTGTTCACGATGCGTTTGGGAGGCTTCTCGAGCGTCGCCAGGATGCCCATCGCGGCGAGGAAGAGGGCGACGGCGCCCCCCCACGCGAAGAAGCGCCGGAACTGCAGCTTGTGGGTGTGCGCGCGCCGGTGGAGGATGAAGGCGGTGATGGCGAGCGGGATGGACAGGACGTGGGTGAGCCAGATCGCCCGGTTGTTCAACGTCGCCCCCCGGAACGTCATGAAGACGCCGGAGGACACGCAGACGATCGCGAGCGTGAAGATCGAGAGCCCGGCGATCTTCGCGCGCACATTCCACATCCGGATCATCCGTTTCGCGTGAGTCACGGCGAAGACGAAGAAGGGGACCGCGATGAGGATCCCGAGGGTCAGATGCAGGAGCAGCATCACGTAGAAGAACGCCGTGTCCCGCGTGAACGCGTAGAGATAGATCGCGTTGGCAGCGATCAAGCCGAGCGGGATCAGGAGCAGGCCGTAGAGCCGCCGCTGCCACGGCCGGAGGACGCCGGACGGTTTATTGGCGGTGGAAGGCGGGTCGCTCATCCGCCCGCATTTTAGCGGAGGGGTCCGGCGTCCATGTGTTAGGTGTTAGGTGTTAGGGAAGACACCGGTGTGGGCCCCCGTCCCTAGCACCTAGCACATAGAACTTCGCACCTAGCATCTACTCCGCAATCATGAAAATGGCGTCGCCGGACTTGTTGTCCACGGTCGCGCCGTAAGGAACCACTCTCCCGGCGCCCGAATCCACGCTGAACTGCAGGTAGATGTTGTTGGCCGTTACCCCGGCGCCGAGGATGTCCTGGACGCTGGTCTGGAAGGATGTGTTCGCCGGCACCGGGTAGCTCTTGACGCCGAGCGTCGCGCCCGTATCGCCGCTCCCGACCGTGACCCGGACCACGGCGTCGGCTCCGCCGACCTCGGTGAAACCGAAGTTGGAGCGGTAGCCGTTCGCCGATGAGGTCTGGTCGAGCTGGATGACGGTGGCCGTCGCCCCGGCGCCGAGGGCGGTCGAGGCGGCGACACCCGGAACCGAGAAGCCGAAGGTCCCGCCGAATTTCGCGACGGAGGTGCGCGTCGAGACTGCCAGGCGCGCCGGGGTGCCTGAGTGGATGCGCAGGCCCGCGGCCGACGGGTCGGCCAGACCGAACTCGCTCGCGAGCACGTCGATCTTCTCGAGTGTCTGGCCCGGTTGGATCGTATAGACGCGCGGCCCCCCGGGCGTCCCGGTGACGAGCAGGGGGATCAGCGAGACGGTCACCGTGACCGGCGTCGCGTCGAGGTTGGTGATGTCGAGGTCGGTCCTGAAGAAGTCGCTGTTGGCTCCCGTGACGTGGGACGTCTGCGCCACGATGATGTCGTCGGACGTGGCCACAGGATTCGAAGCCCCCTGGAAGCTTCCATCTCCGGTCGCGTCGTCCACGTAGGTGGCAAAGGGCGCGACCCGTCCGGAGGCGCTGACGACGGTGAAGTCCACGCGGAAATTCGAGGTCCACGGCAGGCCCCGGTCGGTGATGATGTCGGTGATCAACACCGTCGTGTAGGGATCCGCGTTACGGGTCGTCGAGGCGAGAAGGGTCCCGTTGCCGTCGAGGATGTCGATTCGGACCGTTGCCGGGAAGCCGGAGACTTCCGTGAAACCGACGTTCGTATGGAAGTTCGCGGTCTTGGCGAGGCCGTTCGCGGTAGCCTGCCCCGAGCCGGCGGTTATTCCTCCCGAGGTCTTCAGGCCCGGGATGAACAGCCCGAAGGTCCCGTTGTCCGAGACGTTGTAGGCCCGGCTGGCCGCAAGAAAGTTCGTGTCCCCGGTCGTGACCGTCATTTGCCCGATCGAGTCCACGAAGTTGTACTCGGAGAGGAGCACGTCGTTCAACGCCAGGACCTGGCCCGGCCCGACCGCGCGGGTGTCCTTCGAGGCGGTGGCTCCGTTCTGTCCCGATCCCACGTAGTAGAGGGAGAAATTCTTCGCGGCCGGCCCGGGGTTGTAGACGCGCACGTCGCTCAAGAAGAACTTCGTCCCTTGCGTGTGCGCCACGACCGGCAGCGTGCGCCCGGCGGACGCCGCCGGGATCGGCTCGACTGGCTGTCCGGGAACGACCGTGACGGCGAAGACTTTGATCCGCCCGGCGCCTCCCGCGACGACATCCTCGACCTTCAGCGTCCAGACGCCATTGGCCTGCTTGCCCGCGAAGACGCCGAGCGACTGGGCCGAAGCGTCGGTCTTTCCGTAGATCGCGTTGATCGGGTGCTGCGACGTGCCGCTCTGGTCGCGCAGGACGGCGCTCGTTCCATCGGGCCCGATGAGGGTCAGGCGCAGCTGCTCCGGTTCCGGATGATCGATCTCGACCCAGACCTGCACGGCCGCCATCGGCCGGGTGACTCCGGACACCTCGGCGGTGGCGGTCGCGGAGCCCGAGCCGTCCGGGATGCTGACGAAGGCGGCGCTCGAAACGGCGAAGGTCGAGGCGGCCAGCTGCACGGCAGCGAGCGTGTCGATGCGCGGAGTCACGACGCCGTTGCGGGGGTCCGTAATCGGCTTTCCCGTCGAGCGCAGGACTCCCACGATCCCGGCCGGCGAGAGATCCGGGCGCGCCTGACGCAGGAGGGCCACGGCTCCGGATGCGGCGGGAGTCGAGGCCGAGGTCCCGCTGAACGAGTCCGGGCCGCCTCCCTTGTTCGCGACGCTCCAGAAGGCGCCCGGGGCGAGCAGCGACAGGTTCGAAGTCGAGTTGGAGAAACAGACGATCGTGTCGGGAGCGACGGGCTGGTCGGCGCAGAGGATCGCACCGGAGCCGTCGGACCAGGCCACGCGGCTGCGGTTGTCCGCGTAGACCGCGCCGACGGAGACGGCCGAGGAGACACAGGCGGGGACGGAAAGCTGATTGGTCAGCGCGTCGTTTCCGGCCGCTGCGACCACGACCAGGCCGGCCGCCGTGGCCGAGTCGATCGCGCTCGCCGAGCCCGGGTCGTCGGCGTCGCAGTATCCGTGATCGAGCGAGTCGTCGAAGGATCCTCCCAGGCTGATGTTGATCACCGTGATTCCGAAGGCCGCCTTGTTGGTGATGGCATAGTCGATTCCGGAGAAGATGTCCGAGAAGGCTGCCGTGTCCTGGCAGGTCGCGTTGGTCGCGTCCTTCGAAGGGAAGGTCTTGATCGCGACGATCTTCGCGTCGGGAGCGACGCCGTTAGGCCCGGCGATGACTCCGGAAACCTCGGTCCCGTGCCCTTCGCAGTCCATGGGATCGGCGTCCTTGTCGGCGATGTCGGTGCCCCCGATCACCTTGGCGTTGGGGAAGCTCCCCCCGCCGAGGCTCGGCACCGTGTAGTCGACCCCCGTGTCGATGACGGCGACCGTCTGGCCGGCGCCGGTGAACCCGGCGGTATTGGTCTGGTCGCTGCGGATCAGGATCTGCGAACTCTGCGGCGTGGCCTGCAGGGGGCGCGCCTTCCGGTCGAGCTCGACCCACGCGACGCCGGGGTGGTTGGCGAGCGCGATCGCGGCATCGCGGGTGGCCGTGCCGGCGAGCATGGAGAAGCTCGGGTAGTAGTGGCGCACGGCGAGTTGCCGCGGGGTCATCTCCTCGGCCAGGCGCTTCTGCGCGGCCACTCGGATTCCCCGGCGCCCCGGCTCGCCTTCGGGGTCCGGCTGGGCGAGCAGCTTTCGCGCGGATGGGGTCCCGTCCTTCACCCCGACGACGACCTGGACCGTTTCGGCTCCCTGGTTCAACTCCCTCAAGAGACTCGGGGTGGCGTTGGGCGCGTCGGCCGGGGACACCGAGGTCGCCCCGCCCGCGGAGGCGGCCAGAAGGAGACCGGAAAGCACGGATAGCAGGGCTGTTGAACGCATGCAACCCCCGGATAGAGCGACCATCGATACGACGGTGAACAAGGCGCCTGCGGGCGAATTCCCGCGGGCGGGCCGGATTTTAACCTTCGGTTATCTTTGGAGGCGATGCGGGCGGTCTTCGCCGATTGCCACGTCGGGCGCCGGCCCGAGGACGACGGGCCGTTTCTCGAGGCCCTGGAACGGGCGGTCGGCCGGGGCGCCAGGGAGATCTCCCTCCTGGGCGACATCTTCCATTTCTTCATCGCCCACCCGAAGTTCGAGACGCCCGCGATCGCGCGGTTCCTCGAGAAGGTGGAGCAGCTGCGCGGGCGCGGCGTGTCCGTTACGTACATCGAGGGCAACCGCGAGTTCTTCCTGAGGGGCTCCTACGCCGAGGGCCATTTCCGGGAAGTCTGTGACGCGCAGACCTTCGTCGAAGGGGGACGGCGCTTCCTCCTCACCCATGGAGATCTCTTGAACGAGAAAGATCTCCCTTACCGCTTCTGGAGGTTCCTCTCGAAGAATCCCGTCTCCCGCGCCGCCATCGCGTTCATCCCGAAGAAGGCCGGCAACCGGCTCGTCTGGAAAGTCGAGGCTCGCCTCTATCGGTCGAATTTCAAGCACAAGACGCGTCTGCCGGTCGAGATGATCCGGGACTTCGCCGCCAGGCGGTTCGCCGAAGGCGTTGACGTCCTCCTGCTCGGCCACTTTCACAAGGCGTGGTCGGAACAGGTCGGCCCGGGGCGCGTCGAGATCCTCCCGGCCTTTGTGGACGAGCGCCGTTGGATGGAGATCGGCGACGATGGCGGCACGGCGCTCGTCGCGCTGTAGCTCTCCGCTATCAGGTCTCAGCGATCAGCTTTGCGTCATACTCGGGCTGAGAGCTGAAAGCTGAGAGCTGAGAGCTTCTCCATGGCCGACTACATCGCGATTCCGCCTGCGAGGGAAGTCAGAGGCACGGTGGCCGCTCCGCCGTCCAAGAGCGCGACCAATCGCGCGCTCGTCCTTGCCGCGCTCTCCGAGACGCCGGTCGAGATCGAGAGACCGCTCGAGTCGGAGGACACCCGCGCCCTGGCGGTTTGTCTTGCCGCGATGGGGGCGATCTTCGAGCCATCGCGGAGCGGCTTACGCGTGCACGGTCCCCTGGCCGGCCCGCCCGGCCGGGAGGTCGCGCTCGACGCCCGGGAGTCGGGCACCGCCGCACGGTTTCTGACCGCGCTCGCCTCGGCTGTCCCGGGCCGTTTCCTTCTCACCGGCTCGGGACGCCTGCTCGACCGGCCGCTCAAGGAGCTCGTCGCCGCGCTCGGAGAGCTCGGCGCCGAGATCGAGCACGCCGGCCGGCCGGGGCATCTTCCCCTGAGGATCCGGGGGGGGAGTCTCCGCCCCGGGCGCGTCGCGGTGGACGCTTCGCGCTCGAGCCAGTTTCTTTCGGCGTTGCTCCTGGCCGGTCCCGCCGTCCCGGGAGGCCTGGAGATCTCGGCGTCCGCCGCGGTTGCATCGGCTCCCTACGTCTCCTTGACTCTCGACTGCCTGCGGGCCTTCGGACACGAAGTCTCCGGGGGGATCGAAGCCGCGGACGGAATCCGTGTCGCGCGCGGCCGGGCTGCGGTCGACAGCTACGCCGTCCCGGGCGATTATTCCTCGGCCCTTCCTCTTCTCGCTTCCGCAGGCTCTGCGGGGGGTTGCGTCACCGTGACGGGACTGATCTGGCCGAGCGGGGATGCCGACGCGCGGGCCCTCCCGGTTCTCGAGCGGATGGGGATCCAGATCGAGGGTGAGTCGGGAGCCGTGACCGCCCGGGCGAGGCGCGGCGAGCTTGCGCCCGTCGCCGTTGTCGCCACTGACTTTCCCGATGCCGTGCCGGTGCTGGCCGCACTGGCGGCCGCGGCCGCGGGGGAGAGCCGGTTCGAGGGGATCCCGCACCTTCGTCTGAAGGAGAGTGACCGGATCGCTTCGCTCGCGGCGCTGCTCGAGGCGGCCGGCGCCCGGGCACGCGAGAACGACGCGAGCCTCGTCGTCGGAGGGCCCTTCGAGGTGAGCGGCGAGAGGGAGGTTCGCCGGCTGCCCACTTTCGGCGATCATCGCATCGCCATGGCCGCGGCTCTCCTGTCGCTCGCGCTTCCCGGTCTCCTGATCGAGAATCCCTCCTGCATCGCCAAGTCCTACCCGGGTTTCTTCCACGACCTGGAGAGCCTGGTCGTTCGACTTTAGGAGGTTCGCGGGTCGCGGCTCGTGAGTCGGGAGAAGCCCGCGCCCGCCGCGGCCGCTCGAGCTCACAGCCCGCAGCCTCGTTATATGATCGCGTCCTTTTTTACAGCGACAATGGCAGTCCGCGAGGAATCCTCCCGAAACAGTGTGGAGCGTTTCTCCCTTCCGGCCGCGAGGGAACGCTGGCTCGAGTTTCTTGCTCTCGAGCACGCGACGCTCCCGCTTCCGCTCGACTTCGCGCGAGAGTCCGACTGCCTCGTCGTGCGCCGGGCGCCCCGACGCGGGCGACGAATCTGCGAGGGCCGGATCCCGAAGGACCACGGCGCATCTCTCTTCCTGCAGGGGGCCGCCGCCGCGTCCATGCTCCAGTCCTCCGGACTCTGGCTGGACGAAGAGGACCTGAAAGAGGCGTTCTGGGACGTCGAGGCCGGGACGGCGCGCCTCTGGTTCGCTGGCACTCCGGCGGCTCTGCGCCGGGGCGGAGCCGGTCCGCCGGCATCGGCCATCCTCGCCGCCTTTCTCGACCGGCTCTTCGCCCGCGGCCGCAGGATCGTGCATGCGGGTGCCCGCCGCCTCCTGGATCGCCTTCTTTCCACGGACGCGGCGTTCCGCCGCGCGGAGTTCTGGCTCGCGAGCGCCTTTCGTGCCTTCCCGGAGCTCCATCCAGCCGCCTCGGCCGGGGCGCGGGCGCGCACGCTCGGGCGCGCGGGCGATTACCTCCGGTCGGCCGCCAGCCGGGCTCTCCTGGAGAAGGCCCGCGCGCTCCTGAACAACCGCGCGCCCCGCGTCTTCGCTGCGGACGGTTCTTCGGTGACGCCCGGCGGCGCCCTCGCTCTGGAGGAGCGTCGAGGAGGCGCCTCGAGCGTCGCCCAGGCCGCGAGGGCGCTGCGGGAGCGCCACGCGCGGGAAGTGGAAGGACGACGCGCGGCCTGGATCGCCGTCGAGCCGGAGCGCTGGGACGCCGTGTCGCGCCGCGCCTTCGAGACCGCCGCGCGGGCCCTCGGCGAAGAAGTCGAGATCACCGTCGTGCCGGCGGCCGTGCCCTCTCCGCTCCTGCCCGATGAATGGCGCCGCGAGATCTTCGTCCCGTGCGGAACTCTGAATGGGTCCCTGCGTTTCTACGACCGTTTCGCCGGACTCGCCCGGGCGGAACCTTCCGGCTCCTGGCGGTTGGCGGAAGCGATCGTGCGCTCCACGGAGTGGGCGGCATTCTCAGCCGACGCGACGGGTGACGCGCCCATCCCTGAGCCCCGCGCCCCCCGGCCCGCCGCCGTCGCGCCGGTCGGCGAGGCTGCTCTCGAGGCGGAGATCGTCGGATCGCTCGAGGCGCTGGCGCGGCATGCCGGGACGAAGGAGCTCGCTCGCCTCTTCCCGCGGCGGCCGGTTCAGAAGATCCTCGAGGGACTGGAAGCGCGCGGCGAAGTGGAGCGGAACTCGCAGGGCCGGTGGCGGCTCACTCCGTGGGCGCGCTCCCCGCGGCTCTCCGAATCCCGCCGCGAAGAGATCTGCCGCCGGTGGGCTTCGGTCGAGCAGGACCCGGGCCGCCGGGTCCAGCTGTGGCTCGCAGGGGGGGAGTGGGAGAGGGCGCTGGCCGAGGCGGAGCGCTGGTTCCGAGGCGCGGCGCGCGCGAGCGCCGAGAGTTGGTTCGGGATGTCGGCTCTTCTGGCCGGCCCTGGAAGGGGGCCCCTGCCCGCATGGCTGGAGATGCTGGAAGCGGAGCGGGAGATCGCCGGAGGGCGGCCGGAAGACGCGGTGAACCGGCTCAAGCGCCTCACGGAGTCGCCCATCCCGCATGCTGAGCTTCGGGCGGCGAGGCTGCGTCTGGCCGAGATCGCCGCCAAGAGCGAGCCCGCGCGGGAAGCGGCCCGGCAAGCGGCCGCGTGGCGTCTCGACTTCCCCGGCGCGCCGCCGGCGGAGACCTTCCGCGCGCTGGTCCTGGAAGCGCGCGGCCGGGCGCGGGACGGGCAGCACGAGGGGGCCCTCGCGCTTCTTGACGAAGCCGACCGCGCGGGCGCTGCCCTCGCGTTGGAAGAGCGCCTGGAAGCGGCCCTCGAGCGCGCCTGCGTCTATTCCCTGTCCGGCCGCTTCCGAGAGGAGAAAGAGACGTACGAGCGGTGGCTGAAGGCGGCTCTCGAATCGGGCAACGACGCGCTCGCCGCGCGCCTTCTCTCGCACGAGGCGCTTGGTCTCGCCGACCGCCGCGAGTTCGCGGCTGCCGTCGCCCGATTGGAGGAGGCTCTCGCCGCGTCGCAGGATGACGCCGTCGAGCGCGCCCGCCTTTCCCTCAATCTCGCTTCGACTCTCTACCATGCGGGGCGCCCGGAGCGATGCGGGCAGCTTCTGGAAGACGCCGTTGCCCTCGCCGCCGCGGCGGGACGGGAAGATCTTGCGCGCACGGCAAGGGCGAACCGGCTGGAGCTGCTGATAAACGCCGGCGAGTGGGCGGCCGCCTCCGAGGAAGCGGAATCGCTTCTCTCCCTGGCGCGCGCCGAAGGGGACGAGCGAAGGCTCCTCGTGGCCTTGCACCACGGCAGTCGGCTGGCGCTCCGGCGGGGGCGGCTCTCCGAGGCGGCTAGAGACAACGCGCTCGCGAGAGCCCTCGCCACGAAGATCTCCGACCGTCTGGAGACCGGCGAGCTGTGGCTGGAAGAGGGAGACCGCCTCGTCTACGAAGGGGAGATCGCGGCGGCCCGCCGGGCGTACGAGGCCGCGGCCGCGGACCCTCCCGACCGCTGCGACAGCGCGGAGAGGGCGCGGCAGCGCCTGCTCGAGATCGGCTGGGCGGCGGAAGGGGGGCCTCCGGACCCCGCGAGGGAGGCTCTCGCGTCTCTGTTCGAGCGCGACGAGTACGCCGGGGCGGAGCAGGCTGCGCGGTGGCACGCGCTCTTCGGAGCGGGAGCGCTGCCCGGGCAGTGGCGCTCCCGCGCGGAACGCGTGCTGAAGATGCAGGGGGGAGAGGCGCTGGCGGATCGGGTTTTCGGCCCATCCCCGACGGCGGTTCCGGCGAGTTTCCCGCTCGCGATGGAGAGTCTGCGGGGATTGCGCGAGGCCGCCGCGGGAGTCCTCGCCGGAGAAGAGCGCGAGGCGCCGCTCGCGGCGCTCGGCCTGTCGGGGATCGCCGTGACCGGCGCCGACGCCCGCGACGTCCTTCGCTTCGGCGGCGAATCCGGGACGGTTTCTCGGCGGCGGCTCGACGCCGGAGCGGTGAGCTACGATCTGACTCTCTCGCCGACCCCCCCGGAAGAAGTCTCGGCCGCGATCGCCTTTCTGCTGGAGACGCTCCTCTTCCGCCTGGCTCCTGCCGCGCCCCCCTCGGACTTCGCGGAGGGATGGCGGCGCCTGGGAGTCGTCGCGGCGGACGCCTCGATGGACGAGCCGTACCGGCGTCTCCTCCGATTCGCGCCCGCGCCCGTCACGGTGCTCGTGCGCGGCGAGTCGGGCAGCGGCAAAGAGGCCGTCGCGCGGGCCGTGCACGCGCTCTCGCCGCGCGCCTCCGGCCCCTTCGTCGCCGTCAACGTGCCCGCCATTCCGTCCGCTCTTCTCGAGAGCGAGCTCTTCGGCCACGCGCGCGGGGCGTTTACCGGCGCCGACAGGGACCGCAAGGGCCTGCTGGAAGAGGCCGAGCGCGGCACGATCTTCTTCGACGAGGTCGGGGACCTGCCGCCGGCGCTCCAGGCAAAGCTCCTGCGCGCTCTCCAGGAGCGCGAGATACGCCGTGTGGGTGAGAATCGCTCCCGCCGTCTGGACGTGCGCGTCGTCTCCGCGACGTCCCGCGACCTCGAGCGCGAGGCGGAGGCGGGCCGATTCCGCGAAGACCTGTATTACCGCCTCCACGTGGCCGTCATCACGCTGCCGCCTCTCCGGGAGCGCGGGCGGGACACGCATCTGCTCGCGCGGCACTTTCTGGCGCGCTGCGCGCGGGAGTACGGCCGCGGCGCATTGACCCTGGCTCCGGAGACCCTGGCCGCGCTCTCCGCCCACTCGTGGCCCGGCAACGTCCGTGAGCTGCAGAATGTCGTGTCGCAGGCGGCGGCTCTGGCCGCGCCCGGCTCCGTCGTCGGACCGGAGCTGCTGCCGGAGCCTCTGCGCCGCGAGAGGCGGATCTCCGCCGGCGCGGAGAACTATCGCTCCCGGGTGGACGAGCACCGGCGAGGTCTGATCGTCGAGGCCCTCGAGCGCACCGGCGGCAATCGCAGCCGCGCCGCACGGGATCTGGGATTGTCGCGACAAGCGCTCCTCTACCTGATAAGAGAGCTCAACGTGACGACCCGATCGCGCAGCGGCCATTGAGGAAGTTCGGAGTCGCGCGTCGTGAGGCCTCCGACTCGACCATCGCTCACCCATAACCCGTAACTCACGACTTGGTGACAAAGCGACAGAAAGTCGGCGCGGCGGCGGTGCTCGTCCTCGCCTGCGTCCTCACCTATGCCAACGGTATCGGCAGCGACTTCTCCTACGATGACAAGGCGATCGTGCGGGACAACCCGCGGATTCGAACGCCGGCGAAGGTCTCGGAGATCTTCAAGACGTCGTATTTCGGGGGGCCGCGCGGTACGGGCACGGTGTACAGGCCGGTACTGCTCCTCTCCTACGCCGTGGAATGGTGGATCCACGGGAAGCAGGCGGAAGCGTTTCGCGCGGTCAACGTCCTCCTCCACGCGGGCGCCACGCTTCTCGCCGCCGCGCTCCTTCTGCGCATCGGGATCCCGCCCGTCGCGGCCTTTGCCTCGGCCCTGATCTTCGCGGTCCACCCGATCCATGTCGAAGCCGTTACGAGCCTCGTCGGACGAGGAGAGCTCCTCGCGGCGGTTTTCTCGCTTCTTTACCTCCACCTCGCCCTGCGCGGGTGCTCTCCGCGGGACCGGCTCCCGGCCGGCGGTCGCCGGAGTTTTCGCGCCCTGGACCTGGGACCGTGGACGCTCGCCCCTCCGGCTCTCTCCCTGGCCCTGCTCTTCTACCCGCTCGCCGTCCTGACCAAGGAGAGCGCCGCCTCGGCCCCCGGGCTCCTGTTCCTCGTGTTCCTCTTCGTCGGCGAAGGGAGCTGGCAGGGGCGCCTCCGGCGAGCGACGGTCCGCGCTCTGCCCGTCCTGGCAGGCTCGGCCGCAGGGCTCGCCGGGGTCTTTCTCGCGCGCCGCTCCGTGCTCGGAGGTTTCCTGAAGGCGCCGGGGACGGGAGTGTTCGAAGTGGAGAATGTCCTCGCGCCGCTCGATCCTCTGCCCCGCGCCGTCAACGCCTGCGTGATCCTCCTCCGTTACATCGGAAGGACGTTTGTTCCCCTGCACCTCTCCGCCGACGAGTCCGCCTGGTCCATCGACGTCGTTTCCATCGCTTCCCCGATTGCGATCGGAGCCGTCCTGCTCGTCGCGGCGCTCGTCGTCGTGTCGCTCGCGCGCTTCTTCGCGCGCTCACCGATCGCCTTCGGATTTCTCTTCTTCTGCGTGGCTCTCCTGCCGGCTTCGAACCTCCTCTTCTCGATCGGGTCGGTCTTCGCCGAGCGGCTCGCGTACTTGCCGAGCGCGGGCTTGTGCCTGGCGGCCGGCTCCCTCGCCGCCGGGGCGGCGGAAGGCTGGCGGGCTCTCGCCCCGCGGCGGCGCGCGGTTCTCGCGGCGCTGACTCTCGTCCTGTCCGCGCGGGCCGTCGTCCGCAACTCGGTCTGGTGGGGCGACGACGCGCTCTTCTGGAATCTCGTTCGCACCTCGCCCGACAGCGCCAAGGCGCACTACGACATCGCCTACGTCCTTGCGGACGAGAAGCAGTATCGCCGCGCCCGCGACGAGTACGAAGAGGCGACCGAAATCTACGAGGACTACTGGGACGCCTGGGCGGGCAAGGGGAGGATGGAAAAGGAGCTCGGCCTCTACGCCGAGGCCGAGGCTTCGTACAGGAAAGCGCTGGAAGCGAACTCCGCGTACGAAAACGGCTACTTCGGCCTGGGCCTGGTGTACGAAGCCCGCGGAGACCTCGCGCGCGCCGAAGAGATCTATCGCCAGGGGCTCGTCCACAAGAAGGACTCCCTTCCGCTCGCTTTCCGGCTGGCGCTCGCCCGGTCGCGGCTGGGGTGGCCGGAGGCGCTCGCCGATTGGCGCCGGGCGCTGGCGCTCGGCAGCGGGCTGGCCTCGGTCCACGAGGGATTCGCAAGCTGGCTTGCGCGCGTCGGCAGGCCAGGGGAGGCTCTCCACGAGGCCCGCGAGGCCCTGCGCCGGGACCCGCGCTCCCTTCCGGCTCTGCGCCTCGTCGCTGAGCTCGATTCGAGGTCCGGGCGCACCTTCGCGGAAGGCCTCGCCCGCGAGAAGATCTTTCGGGTCTCGCGCTCGCGGGAAGACTGGGAAAGGCTCCGCCAGGCCGCGGAGAAGAACGACGCCTGCGCGAGGCGTTTCGCCCAGCTCGAGGACTCGCTCGCCAGGCTCATGATGCCGGGGTCCGGGTCAGGAGACCACCGACCTTAGCCGAGCCGTCCCGAAGCGGACATCCGGGAGCCCGGATCCTGGACTGTCAGCGGCCCCTCGCCGGGAGGGTATCCCTCGCCGCCGCGAAGTCTCTCAGCCGCGATTCGGCTTCGTCCAGGATGCGCCCGACCGCTGACTCTTCCTCATGCTCGCAGTAGAGGCGCACCATCGGCTCGGTGCCCGAGAGGCGGTGGAGGAGCCAGCCTCGCTTGCCGAAGAGGTACTTGACGCCGTCGAGGTCCCGCACCTCGGTGACCCGCTGTCCGGCGACTTCCGGCGGCGGGTCGCGCCGGACCTCGGCGAGAAAATCCCGAATCAGGGGGACGGGAAGGTACGCGTCGCGGCGGCCGTAGGCGAAGGAGCCGAACTCGGCCGCGAGGTCGTCCAACGCCCTGCCGAGATCGTGGCCGCCGAGCGCGAGGCTTTCGATCAGGAGGAGGGCCGTGAAGACCCCATCCCGCTCGGGAAGGTGGAGCGCGAAGGCGTAGCCGCCGCTCTCCTCACCTCCCGCCGCGGCGTCCCCGCGGTTCATCAGCTCCGCGACGTACTTGAATCCGATCGGCGTCTCGTAGAGCCTCGCCCCGAGCCCCGACGCCACGCGGTCGATCAGAAAGGACGTCGAGAAGGTCCTGGCGATCCCGCCCGAGAGGCCGCGCCGTCGGAAGGCGTGGAGCAGCAGGAGAGCGAGAACGCGATGGGGGGAAACGAAACGGCCTTTCCGGTCGAGGATTCCGAGGCGGTCGGCGTCTCCGTCCTGCGCGACCGCGAGGTCGCAGCCGTTTTTGACGACGCTCTCGGAGGCCGCCGCGAGGTTCGCGGCGATCGGCTCGGGGTTGACGCCTCCAAAGAGCGCGTCCCGCTCCGTGCGCAGGGAAACGACGCGCGTCGCGCCGCCTGACAGGATCTCCGCCAGCAGGGTCGACGCCGCGCCGTGCATCGAGTCGGCGAGCACGCGGAGACCCGACGAACGGATCGCCTGGACCGAGACCAGGGAGGCCAGGCGGTCCCGGTAGGAAGACGCGAGGTCCACGGTCTCGATGCCGCCCGGGCTCGCGGCCTCCGGGGAGACGCCGTCCAGGGAGCGGGCCACGGCCTCGTACAGCTCCGGTGTGGCGCTCGAACCGGAGTGGCTCTTGATCTTGACGCCGTTGTACTCGGCCGGATTGTGGCTTGCCGTGATGGCGAGTCCCCCCGCGAGCCCGAGACGCCGGACGTGGTAGGAGACGGCCGGCGTGGGGATCGGACGGTCCGTCAGGAGGACGCCGATCCCGGCTTTCGAGAAGACTTCGGCGGCGGCGCGCGCGAGCTCGGGCGAGAGGAAGCGGGTGTCGTGGCCGATGACGACGCGGCTCACGTCCCCCTCCGGAAGGCGCCGGTACACCGAGGCGGCCGCGGCCGCCACGCGCCCGACGGCGTCGAACGTGCAACCGTCGGCGAGGACGCCGCGCCATCCATCCGTCCCCAGCGGAAAGCTCGGGTTCAACAAGCGGGAGGCTTTTCTCCCGGGGGCCCGGCAGGCGTGCTCACGGCGCTATTATCTCCGGGTGAGCCAGAGTTTGAAGGGCGCGCGGCCGGGCGACCCATCCCCTCTCCCGCCTGCCGTGTCTCTCCTCCCGGCGCTGCGGATAAACCTTCCCAACGGGTTGACGCTCCTGCGCATCTTCCTCGTTCCGTTCCTCGTCGTCGTCCTCCTGACCAAGTTCGAAGGGCGCGAGATCGTGGGCCTGGCAATCTTCCTGCTCGCGACGGCGACCGACTTCTTCGATGGGTGGCTCGCCCGCCGGCGCAGCGAGATCACCAGGCTCGGGATCCTACTCGACCCGATCGCCGACAAGCTCCTGATCTCGGCCGCCTTCATCTCGCTGGTCGAGGTGGGCCTCGCGCCCGCGTGGATGGTCGTCGTGGTCGTCGCGCGCGAGTTCGCGGTCACGGGACTGCGCTCGATCGCCTCGGGACAGGGGATCATGATCGCCGCCTCCCCCTGGGGGAAGGCGAAGATGGCTTCTCAGATCACGGCGATCTCGCTTCTCATCCTCTCCGAGCGATTCGACTGGCTGCTCCTGCCGGGCAAGATCGCGCTCTGGGCCGTCGTGGCCGTCGCCATCATTTCCGGGGCGCAGTACTTCCGCGTCTTCCTCCAGCGTATCGTCTCGTTCGAGGGCCCCGCGCCGCCTCCGGAGTAAGCCGGGGAACGGTAGACGGAAAACGAGAAATGAGGAGAACCCCCGCTCAGGGTCGTTTCCCGTTTCCCGTTTCCCGTTTCACGCACAGGAAGCGCCAGATGGGGCGTCCCTGCGCGGCGTACTTGACCTCGTAGTTGGTCGGAGGCGGAGGCGGCTGCGCTTCCCAGGAGAATCTTTCCAGGGTCTCGACGGACTCCAGATGCGAGCGGATCGCCCGGCCGTAGGAAGGGTGATCGGTGGCGATCCGCAGAGTCCCTCCCGGCTCGAGCCTCGAGGCGAGGAGCTCGAGCGCCACGGCATCCAGAAACCGGCGCTTTCTCTGCTTCTTCTTCGGCCAGGGATCGGGAAAGTAGACGTGGAAAGCGCGCACCGATGCCGGAGGAAGGCTCTCGAGGAAGAGCCGCCCGTCGGCCCGCAGGACGCGGGCGTTGGCAAGCCCGGCGCGGGCGACGCGTTGGCGGCAGATCCGGTAGTACGAGAGCGACCGCTCCAGGCCGAGAAAGTCATGAGCCGGGTTGGCCCTGGCCGCGGCGACGAGGAAGCGCGCCTTGCCGGTTCCGATCTCGATTTCCAGGGGCGCGGCGCGCCCGAAGAGGCGGCCCGCGTCGAAGGTCCTCTCCGCAAAGAGAAGTTCGTCCGCTTCCAAATTTCAGGTTCCAGGATCGCGGCCGCCGGGAGTCCGAGGTCTCGAGCTCTTCACGCGAGGCGGTCCGCGACCGCGCGCGCGAACGCCTTCGTTCCGGCGCTCCCTCCCACGTCCGGGGTGCGGATTCCGGCCGCGAAACTCGCTTCGAGCGCCCGCCTCACCCGTCCGGCGTGCTGGGGCAGATCCAGGTGCTCCAGCATCAGGATCGCCGAGAGCAGCAGGGCCGTCGGGTTTGCGCGGTCGGACCCGGCGATGTCCGGCGCCGTGCCGTGGACCGCCTCGAAGATCGCGGCGGTCGGGCCGAGGTTCGCGCCCGGCACGAGTCCAAGCCCTCCGACGAGGCCTGCCGCGAGGTCCGACATGATGTCGCCGTAGAGGTTCTCCATGAGCAGGACGTCGAAGGTCTCCGGGCTCATCACCAGGCGCATGCATGCCGCGTCCACGATCCGGTCCTCGGCCGTGATGTCCGGGTAGTCGCCGGCGACCCGGCGGAAGCAGTCGAGGAACAGGCCGTCGGAGAGTTTCATGATGTTGGCTTTGTGGACCGCGGTGACGCGCTTCCTTCCGTGCCGGCGGGCGTACTCGAAGGCAAAGCGGGCGATCCGCGTCGACGCGGCCTCGGTGATGATCTTCAGGGACTCGACGACTCCCGGGACGACCGTGTGCTCGAGGCCGCTGTAGAGATCCTCCGTATTCTCGCGGACGACGATGAGGTCGACGTTCTCGAAGCGGCTCGCGATGCCGGGCATGTTCTTGACCGGGCGCAGGTTCGCGTAGAGATCGAGCGTCTTTCGGAGCCGGACGTTGATCGAAGCGAACCCTTTTCCCACCGGCGTCGTGACCGGGCCCTTGAGGGCCACGCCGTTGCGGCGGATGGATTCGAGGGCCCTCTCCGGCAGGAGGTCCCCTTCGCGCTCGAGCGCCTTCTCCCCGACGAGGACCTCCTCGAATCGAAGAGAGACCCCCGCCGCTTCCAGGATCGTCAGGACGGCGTCAGCCACCTCCGGCCCGATCCCATCCCCCTTGATCAACGTGACTGTGCGCAAGGATTGAATCATTGAGTCATTGAATCATTGAATCATTGAGGGTGCCAGGCTGTCGGATCTCAATGGGCCAATGAATCGATGAATCAAGGAATCATTCTTTCTTCTCGGGGGGAAGGATCATCTTGACCCGCTTGACCGTGGTGGGAGTGGCCTCCTCGATCACGAAGTCGGCCTTCCGCCCCTTCCAGCGTTCTCCCTTGCGGGGGATTCGTCCAAAGCGCAGCATCAGGTGCCCCGCGATCGTCTCCGCCTCCTCCCGCGGCAGGTCGAGCCCGAACTGGTCCTCGAGGTCGTCCAATCGGAAGCTCCCTTCCAGCAGGTAGGCGCGCTCGCCGGCGGCCACGAACCCCGATGTCTCCTCCTCATCGAACTCGTCCTGGATGGGGCCGAGCATCTCCTCGATCGCGTCCTCGATCGTGACGATGCCGGCCGTTCCTCCGAACTCGTCCACGACGACGGCGATGTGGGTACGCCGCCGGCGCATCTCGCGGAAGACATCCTCGGCCCGCTTGAACTCGGGCACGAGGAAGGGCTGGTCCATGTACTGATCGATCCGGAAGGTCCGCTCCTCCTCGTCGGTCAGGGCAAAAAGGTCCTTGGCGTGAAGGATCCCGACGATGTTGTCGAGGCTGCCGCGGTAGATGGGGAGGCGGGAGAGCTTGTGGTCTTTCAAGACCAGGGAGACGTCGGAGAATCTCGCGGTCTCCGGCAGAGCAACGATCCGCGTGCGTGGGGTCATGATGTCCCGGGCCGTCTTGTCCCCGAACTCCAGCACCTTGTGCAGGAGCTTCCTCTCCTCGCCGTGGATGACTCCCTGGTCCGCTCCCAGGTTGAAAACGCTCTTCATCTCTTCCTCGGTGAGCGCCGGGGTCTTCTCCGCGATGTGAAAGGAGCGCAGCGCCCGTGTCGTGATCTTCACGCAGAGGGTCGCGATGGGGCCGAGCAGGTTCATCATCCAGGATAGCGGGATCGCAACGGCGCGGGAGATCGCGACGGGGGAGGCCGCCCCGATCGCCTTGGGCGTCATCTCGGCGAACACGAAGAGGGCCAGGGTCGAGAAGACGATCGCCGCCGGCACGCCGTAGGTGTCCCCCAGCCAGTTGGTCGCGATCACGGTCGCGAGCGCCGAGGCGGAGCTGACGAACAGGTTCTGACCGATCAGGATCGTGGCGAGGAGACGGTTGCGGTTCGCCTTGAGCGCCCGGATGATCGCGCCGCGGCGGTCTCCCTTCTCGCGCAGCCTCTGCAGGTCGATCGGCCCGAGCGAGACGAGCGCCGTTTCCGCCCCCGCGAAGAAGGCCGAGAGGGCGAGCGAGAGGAGGAAGAGGAGAACGAAAAGAGAGATCTGCAAGTTCATCGGCTAGAGGTCCTTTCTCCGGGCGGGATCGGGCGGATCCGGGGGACTGAGGCGGCCAAGGGCCCAGAGGGAAGCGGCGGACAGGCCCGCCTCGGAAACCCGGGCTGTGCGCTGGAGGGCCGGCAGGCACGAGGAATCGGCGCATGCCCCCGCGGAGGCGGCGGCGTTGCGCTGCACGCCCCTGCGTCCCGCCCGGTTCAACGCCGTCGCGCCCCACCGTCGCCGCCATTGCCCGGGCCCCATTTCGAGCCACTCGCGGCGGGTCGGCGGAGGATCCTCCTTCGCCGCGGCTTGCCCTGATAGAGCCGGTTCCGTTTCCGCTGGAGGAAGCGGGTTGTTCCAGGGGCAGACCTCCTGGCAGATGTCGCAGCCGAAGACCCGCTGGCCAACCTTCTCCCTGATCGCGTCGTCCAGAGGGCCGCGGTGCTCGATCGTCCAGTAAGCGAGACAGCGCGCCGCGTCGAGGAGGCCCGGACCCAGGAAGGCCTCCGTCGGGCAGGCCTCGAGGCAGCGCGCGCACGAGCCGCAACGCTCCGCCACCGGCTCGTCCGGCGGCAGGTCGAGGTCGGTCACAATCTCCGCCAGCAGCAGATAGGAGCCGTACTCCGCGTCGATCAGGCAGCCGTTCTTACCGATCCAGCCAAGCCCCGCCGCGGCGGCGAAGGAGCGCTCGGCGAGCGGCGTCGAGTCCACGCAGACGCGGAAGCGGAATGGGCCGATCCGCCGCGCGGCCGCGCGGGCGACGCGCGTCGCGCGCTGCCGCAGCGTCCCGTGGTAGTCGGCGCCGAGTGCGTAGCGAGCCAGCTGGGCGCCGTCGGAGGCGAGGACCGGGCGGATGCCGTGTCGGGCGGCGAGGCAGACGACCGTGCGCGCGCCCGGGAGGAGACGCTCGGGGGAGGACCGAGTCTCCCGCGTCTTCTCGAGGTAATTCATTCCGGCGTGGCGGCCGGCCGCGATCCAGCTCTCGAACCGGTCGAACCCGGCCGGTCTCTCCGCCTTCGCGAACCCCACTCGCGAAAAGGATTCCCGACGCGCTTCTTCCCGAAGCACGGCGGCCGCGAGGAGACGGTCGGGAGCGCTCACTGGAAAAGGCCCCGCGGAGGCGACGAACGACCCATTCTGCGGCCATGCTAGCATCGCGCGAAATGCCCGAAAGCCGCTTCTCGACCCGCGTTTTCGCGGTCGTCGCGGCCGGCCTGCTCCTCTACCTCCTGGCGCGAGTTCTGCGTCCCTTCGTCTCGCCGATCCTCTGGGCGGTCTTGCTGGCGTTCCTGCTCTTTCCCGTGAACCGGTGGATGCGGCGGCGGCTTCGCGCCCGCCGGAGCGTGGCCGCCCTCCTGCTGACCCTCGCGGTCGCCCTGGGCGTCATGACCCCTTCGGCGCTCATGGGCCTCGTCTTCGTCCGGCAGGCGGCGGACCTCTTGAACCGCGTCTCGGAGCTCGCCGCCCGATACAAGATCGCGCGCCCCCAGGACGTCATCAAGATCCCCGCCCTGAGCCGGCTGATGCAATGGATCAGCGATAAGACGCCGGTCTCGATCGACGAGATCCAGAAGTGGCTGGTCTCCGAAGCGCGCACCGTGCTGGGAATGGTGCTGGCGGGCGGCCGCGAGGTGTTCCTGAGCGCCGTCGGCATGGCCGTGACCTTCCTGCTGACGCTCTTCATCCTCTATTTCCTCTTTCGGGACGGCGACGTCGTCGGGCGGCGGGCGCTCGATCTGTTGCCCGGCGAGAAGTCCCGCAAGGAGCACCTGCGCTCCCACCTCGCCGACGTGATGCGGGCGGTCGTCTTTGGAGCCCTCGCGACCGCCGTCGTCCAGGGCACGCTCGTGGGGGCGGCGTTCGCGTTCTCCGGCCTCCCCTCGCCGGTCGTATTCGGGTTCCTGACCGCGCTTGCCGCGCTTCTTCCCGTCGCCGGGACCGCGCTCGTTTGGGGGCCTGCGGCGATCGCGCTCTACGCGCAGGGCCGTCCGGGGTGGGCCCTCTTCATGCTCCTCTGGGGCGCGCTTCTCGTGGGCTCCGTGGACAACTTTCTTCGGCCGCGCCTGATCTCCGGCCGGGCCCAGATCTCGACCCTCCCTGTTTTCTTCGGCGTCATGGGAGGCCTCGCCGCCTTCGGACCGATCGGCCTGTTCGCCGGACCGCTCTTGATCGCCCTGGCTCTGGCCCTGCTCGGCTTCGCCGAGGAAGGCTCCGCAGAGGCTCCCGAGAAGGCCTGAGCAGGGCGATCTCGGGGTTGTCCGGATCCCCCGGCCAGGCCACCGCCGGTTCAGCGCGCCGGCGTTTCCACCCAGTCGGCGACGAAGATGTTGGTTTCGCGGGGTCGCTTGCCGTTGCGGTTGGAGGCGAAGACGAGCTTCGACCCGTCGGAGTTGAACATGGGGAAGCCGTCGAACTCCGGAGAGAACGTCACGCGCGTCAAACCGGTGCCGTCCGCGTTGATTGCATAGAGCTCGAAGTCCCGCCCCTTCGGGTCCCCGACGTTCGACGAGAAGATGACCCGCTTGCCGCCCGGAAAGAAATAAGGTGCGAAGTTGGCCGCGCCGTTGGCCGTGACGGCGCGGTCCTCGGAACCGTCGGCATTCATGACGCGGATCTCGAGGCCTTTGGGAGCGTACGTCCCGTGCGCGAGGTTCTCGCGATACAGCGCCAGGTCTTCCGGGGTCTTCGGGTGGTCGGCGCGGTAGACGATCCGCTTCCCGTCATAGGAGTAGAAGGGCCCGCCGTCGTAGCCCGCCGTGTGCGTCAGGCGGGCGACACCCGAGCCGTCGGCGTTCATGGAATAGACCTCGAGGTCGCCGTCGCGGGCGGAGGTGAAGACGATCTTCCGGCCGTCGCGCGAGACCGTGGCCTCTGCGTCGTAAGCGGGGGAAGAAAAAAGCGGCCGGATGTCGCCGCCGTCCGGCTTCGCCGTATAGATGTCGTAGTCGTCCAGCGCCCAGACGTAGCCGCGCGAGCGGTCGGGCGGAGGCGGGCAGGCGTCCCCGATCCGGAAGGTCGAGCCGTAGAGGATCCGATCGCCGGAGGGGAAGAAGTAGGAGCAGGTCGTCTTCCCCTTTCCGTTGGACACCATCCGCTTTCCCGAGCCGTCGGCGTTCATGATGAAGATCTGGTCGCAGGGGAGGCGCCCCTCGTCGTTGGACTGGAAGATGATCTGCCGGCCGTCGGCCGACCAGTAGGCCTCGGCGTTCTGTCCGCCGAAGGTCAACTGCCGCACGTTGGCCAGGAACTTCTCCTCGCCGGGAAAGAGAAGCGGCTCCTTCGGCCCTGCCGCGGGCGCCGGCGGAGCCGTGGCGGGCAGCCTCCCGGCGGGCGCGCACGCCGCGGTCAGGGCGCACACGCAAGCCGCGGCAAAGCGTGAAACGGGATTCAAGGCCTCGCCCGATGCCTGCCGGCTAATGAGGCGGCGCCGCGCCGTTGCCCTGCAGGACGATCTCGACGCGGCGGTTCTGGGCTCTCCCTCCGGCTGTCGCGTTCGAAGCGACGGGCCGCGTCTTGCCGTACCCCTGGCCCTCGACCCGGTCGGAGGCGACACCCCCCGCGATCAGGATCGAGCGAACTGCCTCGGCCCGAAGCCTCGAAAGCTTCAAGTTGTACTCTTCGCCGCCGGAAGAATCCGTGTGCCCCTCCACGAGCACATGGCGATCCGGAACGGTCGCGAGCGCTTTGGCGATCTGGCCGAGCCTGTCCCTCATCGCGGGCTTGACGTCGGTCTTGTTCACATCGAAGTAAATGCTCCCCGGCAGCGTGACGATCAAGCCCCGGGCCTCCTCCCGCACCTGCGCGAGCTGCGAGAGCGTGGCCTTCAGGGCCTCCTCGGCCTTCTGCTGCGCTTCGCGCGCTCGCGCGAGCTCGGCTGTTCTCGTTTCCTCGGCCTTGCGCTGCTCCTCCAGCCTCTCGCGCTCGAGCTGGGCGGCTTTCTGCGCTTCCTCGGCCGCCTTGCGCGTCGCTTCGAGATCCGCTTTCATCCTCTCGAGTTCGGCCGCGACGCGATCCTTCTCGGCCTGAGTCCGTGCGGCGGCCTCCTGCTCGGCCCTGGCGCGCTCGGCCGCGAGCCGCGCCTCGCTCTCGGACCGGAGACGCTCGCGCTCCCGGGCCTCGGCCTCCCGCCGCGAGAGCTCTTCCTCGGTGCGGCGACGCTCCTCGGCCGCGCGGGCCTCCACCTCCACGGCGCGCCGCTCGGCCTCCGTGCGCGCCCGGGCCTGGAGCATGGCGATCTCGGCCTCGCGCACGGCCAGCTCGGCGCGATGCCTGCGCTCCGTCTCCCGGGTGACCAGCTCCTGCGCGGCGGCCGCCTCCGAGGCGTACTGGGCCCGGCGCGCCTCGGCCTGCGCCACGCGTGCCCAGTGCGCGGACAGGACCGGGTCCTTCTGCTTTTCCCAGACGCTCTGCGCAACGTTGAAGTGCGCCAGAGCAGCGTCGTACTCCCGTGGAGCGCGCTCGTCGGCCGCGGCGTTCTTGGCGTCCTGCAGGGCGAGTCGCGCCTCGGCGATGTCCCGGGGAGGAGGCCCCGCCGCGCAGGCGGCGAAGAGGGCGGTTCCGGCGGCCGCGAGGAGAACCCGGGCGATGTTTCGCGCGCTCATGGCCGTGCTCTCTCCTGGAGCTGTTTGGCCTTGGATTCGAGCTCGTCGGCCTGCTGGCGCAGGTCCGCCGCCTGCTTCTTCAGCTTCTCGGCGACGGCCTTGGCTTCCGCCGCCGAGGCGTAAGCCTTCGCTTCCTCGATCTGCCGGCGGGATTCGTCGTTCTCACCCTTCGAGGAGGCCTGCCGCGCGGCCGCGAGCGCTTTCTTTGCACGGTCGAGGAGGTCCGCGGCGCTTCCCGCCGCGCCGGCATTCTCGGCGCTCCGGATCGAGGCCTCCGTGTCGGTGATCTGCGCGGGAGGGAGGGGCGGGCCGCTCGACGCGCACCCTGCCGCCAGAGGGAGGAACGCGAGCAGGAGAGGGATGGTTCTTCGCATGGGACGCTCCTTGGTGGGCTGAGTCTATCGGATCGCCTCTTCCTATTGCATCAAGAGTGATACCCTTTTATTCTCGCTTTTGCGTGGCCCCCGAGCGCGACCTGACGAGCGATCTTGCCGAGGAGATACGCGCGGCGGTCGCGGAGGCTTCGCCGCCGTCTCTTTCCGCTCCTCAGCCAGTCCCGGCCGAGGAGGAGGGCTACCGGGTGCCCCTGGCTCGCGCCGCCGAGCACGTCACGCCGGCAATCGCCCCGGCAGTCCGCCTGGCGGGCATGAAGAGAAGCGCCTTGCGGGCCCTGCGGTTCCTCTGGCGAGACCAGACCGCTTTCAACGCGCTCGTCCTCGAGGCCGTCAGCGGCCTGGCCGACCGGATGAACGCCATCAGGCAGAGGCTCGAAGAATCTCTGGATGCCGAAAGGCGCGCCAGACAACACGACGCTTCGGAACTGGCACGCTGGCGGGAGGGGAGCCGGGATGAACTGCGCCGCATGGAGCGTGCGCTGGCAATCCGGGATGGAAGGCTCGCGCTCCTGGAGGCGGCGGCCCCCGCGGGCGCGCGGCAGCACCTGCCCGGACCAGAGGCGGCGCCCTCCCTCCCCTCCGGGGTCTACAGCCTCTTCGAGGAGCGATTTCGCGGCAGCCCGGAGGAAATCGCCGAGAAGCAGCGCTCGTATCTCAAGCTCCTCAAAGGCCTGCCGGGGCCGGTGCTGGACGTGGGATGCGGCCGCGGAGAGCTCCTGCGGCTCCTCGCCGCGGAGGGGATTCCCGCTTCAGGCGTCGAGATCAACCCGATCTCGGCTGCTGCCTGCCGGAGCGAAGGCCTGACCGTCGAGGAGGGGGACGGCGTGGCTCATCTGGCGGGCAGACCGGATGGTAGCCTGGGGGCGGTGGTCGCTCTCCAGGTCGTCGAGCACTGGAGCGCGGACACGACGTTCGCCTTTCTCCGCGAAGCACGCCGGTCGCTCGCGCCGGGAGGGGTGCTGGTCGCCGAGACGATCAACTCCGACTCGCTCTCGGCGCTCAGAGCTTTCTTCCTCGACCCGTCCCACGTGCGCCCCGTCCCGCCGGAGGCTCTGCGGTTCCTGGCGCAGGCGGCCGGTTTCGTGGACGCGAGGATCGAGTACCGCGCGCCGCTGCCGCCCGCCGAGCGGCTCGAAGAGACCTCCGAGAATGACGCGAAATTGAACCGGCTCCTCTTCGGCCCGCAGGACTACGCCCTCGTGGCGTACGCGCCCGAGGGCGTCGGGAGATCGGGTGATCGCGTCATCGGGTGAAGTCCCGGAGGACTGTGACCCGCTTCCCGATGAACCGATGACCCGATGAACCGATGAACCGATCTCCCCGGGTGCTCGTGCTCGCGGTGCAGTCCCCGTTCTCGGAGGGGGGCGCGGAGCGGCATGTCCGCCGTCTGACGGAAGAGCTTCTGCGGCGTGGAGTCGAGGCGGACCTCGTCACGATTCCGCTCATCGAACGGCGGCGATTCGACCTGATCCGGAGCGCTCTGGCCTGGCGGAGCCTGGATCTTCTCGAGATCGGCGGAGAGAAGGTGGACGCGGTCATCGCGACGCGGTTCCCGAGCTATGCCGCGCGTCACGGCAACAAGATCGTCTGGCTGATTCACCAGTACCGGCAGGCCTACGACCAGTTCGGGACTCCGTACGGGGATTTCACCTCTTCGCTCGAGGACCGCAGGACGCGCGAGGCGATCGGCCAGATCGACCGCGTCGGCCTTTCCGAGGCCAGGCGCGTGTTCGCCAATTCGGCCAACGTCGCCGCGCGTTTGAGAAAGTTCAACGGGATCGAGAGCGAGCCTCTCTACCACCCTCCTCCCCTGGTCGGCCGCTACCGGGGAGGCCCTCCGGGGGACTACGCCCTGTCCGTCGGGCGGCTCGACGCCTGGAAGCGCGTGGACCTCCCGATTGCCGCCCTCGCCCACGCTCCCCGGGCGCGCCTCGTCGTCGTCGGCCGCGGCCCGGAAGAGGAGAGACTGAAGCGCCTGGCCCGCGAGGTCGGCGTCGCCGAGCGCGTGCGCTTCGCTCCGCGGGTGGATGAGGAGGAGCTGATCGGCCTCTACGCCGGGGCGCGCCTGGTTGTCGTGACGCCGGCCGACGAGGACCTGGGCTACGTTCCCCTCGAAGCGTTTCTTTCGGGAAAAGCCGTCGTGACGACCGACGACGCGGGAGGCCCGCTGGAATTCGTCCGCGACGGTGAGACCGGCTTCGTCGTACCGCCGCGCGCGGAGGCACTGGGCGCGGCGCTCCGGCTGGCGTGGGAGAAGCCCGAAGCGCTCGCGGCGCTCGGGGAGCACGGGCGCCGGCGCGTCGAGGGCTTAAGCTGGGACGCCGCCGTGTCCGCGCTCCTTTCCGCGGCCGGGCTCTAGGCCTCCATGGATCCTCTCGAAGAGGCCCTGCGGAATCTCGCGCGGGAGAGCGGCCGCGCGCTCGGAGAGCTTGGAGTGCGGCCCGCCGACGGAAAATGGATTCGCGAGCACGCCGAGACCGTGGCGAGCCTCGCGGGAAAGCGGACCGCGAATGGATTCTGGAGACTGTTCCGGCGATCTCTCAAATCCAGAACCTGAACAAAAAGGCCCCGCGAGGGGGCCTTTTCTTCTTCCGAGCCAGCGGACCTACATCTTCTTCTTGGTCTCGGTCGAGGTCGTCGCCGTCGAGGTCGTCGTCGTCGAGGGCGCCGCCATCGTGCCGGTCGAGGTCTCGGTCGTGGTCATGGCCGTGCCGGTCGTGCCTGTTTCGGTCGTCGTCATCGTGGAGGTGGCCGTGGTCCCGGTCTCCTGCACGACCGCCGGCTGCTGTTCCGTCGTGGTAGTGGTTGTTGTGGTCTCTTCCTTCTTCTGGCAACCGGTGACGAGCGCCGTACCCAGCACGGCAGCGAGGCCCAGGGTCACGAGCTTCTTCATATCCCTCATCTCCTTTTTCCTTCTTAGCCCCCCAGTACGCGAAAAAAACTCCCGTAAGGGGAAAAAACGATGCGGGATCATATCCCAACCGCCCGCTCTGTCAACAGGGTTGCCGGATCGCAAGAAAAAAGAGCGTGAAGCCGCTTTGCGGGCGCCCGGCGGCTCCCGGAGCCGCACCGAGGCAGCCGGTCCCGAGTCCGACCCGTCCCGGCATCGCCCGAGAAAACCGCGGCGGCCGCGAAGCCGTCTCGACGCGGGCCGCTTCCCCGGCTATTCTTGGCGCCGGGCGGGCCGCGAGCCCGCCTTCGAGAGGGGGCAGTAACGATGTTCGAGGGGCTCGGGGAGCGAATCCAGGGAGTCTTCAAGGAGCTGCGGGGAGAGGGACATCTCACCGAGTATCACCTGGAGAACGCCCTCCGGCAGATCCGCCTCTCGCTTCTCGAGGCCGACGTCGCGCTCCCGATCGTCAAGCAGTTCACGGAGAGGGTCAAGGAGAAGGCGGTCGGCGCCCGGGTCATGCAGAAGCTGTCTCCCGCCCAGGAGGTCACGCGGATCGTCCGGGACGAGCTGGTGGCGCTTCTCGGCGGTGAGAAGGCCGAGCTGGACCTCTCGGGGCGCCCCGCCGTGGCCGCGCTCGTGGGCCTTCAGGGGTCGGGCAAGACGACCTCCGCGGCCAAGCTCGGCCTCCACCTGAAGTCTCGGGGCCGCTATCCGCTTCTCGTCGCGGCGGACCTCTCTCGACCCGCGGCGGTCTCGCAGCTGAAAACGCTCGGCCGCCAGATCGGCATCCCGGTCTTTTCTTCCGAAGGAGCGAGTGATCCCGTGGCGGTGGCGGCGGAAGGGCTCAAGGAAGCGAAACTGACCGGCCGAGACACGGTCCTCGTGGACACGGCGGGACGGCTCCACATCGACGAGGAGCTGATGCGGGAAGTCCGCCGCGTCGTCGACGCGATCTCTCCGAAGGAGATCCTCTTCGTCGCCGACGCGATGACGGGCCAGGATGCCGTGCGGTCCGCTTCGGGCTTCGCCGCCGTCCTTCCCATAACCGGTGTGATCCTGACCAAGACCGACGGCGACGCACGCGGGGGCGCGGCCCTGTCGGTCGTCTCTACCGTGCATGCGCCGATCAAGTTCGTCGGGGTCGGCGAGAAGCCCGAAGACTTCGAGCCCTTCCATCCCGACAGGATGGCTTCGCGCATCCTGGGACTGGGGGACGTGCTCACGCTGATCGAGAAAGTCGAGTCGCAGGTGGACGCATCGGCGGCCCGGCGCCTGGCCGAGCGCTCGGGCGCCGGCGAGCTCACACTCGAGGACCTGCGCGATCAACTCGCGTCGGTCAAGAAGATGGGGCCGCTCTCGGGCCTCCTCGACCTTCTCCCGAAGGGCGGGGCCTTCCGCGGGATCTCGGACCCGGGCGCCGTGGACGAGAAATCGCTCGTCCGCGTGACGGCGATCATCGACTCGATGACGCGCGAGGAGCGTCAGTATCCCCAGATCCTGAACGGCTCGCGCAAGAAGCGTATCGCCGCCGGGTCGGGCACCACCGTGACCGAGATCAACCGTCTCGTCAAGCAGTACCAGCAGATG
>Ga0153915_10000583_pt1 | contig 33919 bp, 30 predicted proteins | sample Opewatmetagenome_2_FD_107003 | JGI IMG/M metagenome (GOLD analysis project Ga0153915, IMG submission 107003) | Freshwater wetland microbial communities from Ohio, USA - Open water 3 Core 3 Depth 3 metaG | ecosystem: Environmental > Aquatic > Freshwater > Wetlands | place: USA: Ohio, Lake Erie... | reverse complement strand
GGCTGGGAGGAACTGGCGCGACGGGGAAAAGATAATTCCGAAAAACCTCTTGACAAACGGCCTGTCCGAGCTTAATATATGAATGAACATTCATTCAGTAAATATGAATAGGGAGATGAAATGAGCGCGGAACGCGGCCTCGAGGACTCCGCCGATAAGAAGATCCGGATCCTCCGCTCCGCCGCCCGCCTGTTTTCCCGCCAGGGCTACAACGAGACGGCCATGAAGGACATCGCCGATGACGTCGGCATCGCCGTCGGCACCATTTACCTGTACTACCGGAACAAAGAGGACCTTCTGGCCGGCATCTACCAGCATTCCTCGGCCCTGCTCCTCAAGAGGATTACGGATAAGATCGGCGGCCGGACCGATCCGCTCGAAAAATACGTCATCTACCTCACGGACAGCATCGATTACGCCTATGATCATCCGGACTTCTTCCTGATCGTCTTTGTCGACCTGCGCCGGAAAGAGATCGAACTGCCCCAGCGGCCGGCCTTCTCGAATTTCCGCAAGTTCCTCGCCCTCGGGGAGAGTCTGCTCGAGGAAGGCCAGGCCGCCGGGCGATTCACCGCCTCCCTGCCGGCGGCCCAGCTGAACCTGGGCATCGTGGCCATGTGGGTCGGTCTGGTCCTGACCAGGGTCCTTGAGCCGGCCTTCCGCGGCGGGGCCGAAGACCGCCGGGAGATCATCGAAATCGTCCGTTCGACGGTCCTGGACGGCATACTGTCGCCGTCCCAGGGGCCGTTCCCCGCGTCGCGGACGGCGGCCGCGGAAAAGGGAACGCCGGCCGCGTCCGGAACGGAAAGCCCCCGGCCGGGAGGCTTCCAGGGCCGCCGCGACGAGAGGAACGAGGGGCTCCGGCCGGAAGAACTGTAGGCGCGGGCGGGCGATCCCCGGACGAGACTGACGCCGGTCCGGCGGGCGAACGGACCGGAAACGGAGGAAAAAATGAAACAATTCTGGCTCGCGGTATTGATGGCGCCGGGATTGCTCTGCGCCCAGGAGATGAGCCTTTCGACGGCCGTCGACAAGGCCCTGGCGGCCAACCATGATCTCCTGGCGAAGACCAAGCACATCGAATTTCTCCAGGCCGAGAAGAAAGAGGCTCTGACGCACTATTTCCCGAGGATCGACTTCGCCGGCTCCTACTCGCGGCTGAATGAGCCGATCGATCTCAACCTCGACGCGCTCCGCGGCCTGCTGATCAGCCTGCAGACGGAGAACAAGCTGGCCGACATCGACCTGCAGATGCTGGTCAGCCGCGGCTACGCCCTGACCGACGCCGAGAAGACGGTCTACACCTCGCAGATCGAATCCGCCCTGGATTCGGCCATCCCGTCGATGAACATCCACTTTCTCGACCAGGACGTCTGGCGGGCCACTCTCGAGTTCATCCAGCCCATCTGGATGGGCGGGAAAATCCAGGCCCTCAACAGGGGTGCCGACCTTCAATATCAGGAAGGGCTGGAGGAATTCCTGATCTCCCAGGAAACCGTCAAGGAAGAGACTTGCCGCATTTATCTCACGGCCAAGCTGCTTGAGGACGTCGTGGCCGTCAACAAACAGGCGGAGGAGGGCATCGCCGGGCATCTCCATCAGGCCGAAGGCCTCTACAACTCCGGCCTCATCGCCAAGTCCCAGCTGCTTCGCGCCAAGGTCGCCTTTTCCGAAGCCCGGAAGAACAGGCAGAACGCGGAGGACAACCTGAAGACGGCTCGCAGCGTCCTGGCCAACCTGGTCAAGGCCGATAATCCCGACGCCCTGACCCTGACAACGCCGCTCCCGTTCCCTCCATCCGCCTCTTCGCGGGAGCAGGTCAAATCGAGCCTGCTCGCGGGCAACCGGACCCTGAAAATGCTGGATATCAAGCAGGAGCTGGTGAAGACGAAGAAGCGCGGGGACCTGGCCGGCTACCTGCCCCAGATCTTCGCCTTCGGCCGCTACGAGCTCTACCGTGGCGACCTGAGCTTCATGGATCCGCACTGGGCGGTGGGCGTCGGGCTCAAGCTGAACGTTTTCTCGAGCGGGGAGAAATACTACAAGCTGGCCGCCGACGAAAAACTCCGCCTGGAGGTCGAGGAGAAGAAAAAGGACGTCGAGGACCTGCTGACCCGGGCCTGCGACCATCTCTATTACGGCGCCTCGGCCAAGCGGAACACCGTCGACGGCTTCCCGGCCAGGCTCGAGGAAGCCGAGGAGAACCTCAAGCTGGCCGAATCGCGTTTCTCGTCCGGCCTGGGCATTTCCCTGGAGGTGGTCGACGCCAACCTGATCCTGGAGAAGATTCGGACCGAAAAGGCCCAAGCCATCTATGAATACGACATCTCGTGGCTGAAAATCCACGAGCTGTCCCAGACGCTCGACGGCTTTATCAAAGAATTGGAGGCAGTCCAATGACGACGAACAAGATCGCGGTCCTGGCCGCGTGTCTCGCGGCGGCTTGCGCCTGCGGCAGGACGCCGGCTCGCGTCCAGTACGGTTACGTGGAATCGCAGGAAGTGGATGTCGCGGCCAAGATCCCCGGCCGGATCATCGAGATGAGGGTCAAGGAAGGCGACGTCCTGCGCAAGGGCGATATCATCGCCGTCCTGCAGAGCGACGACATCCAGGCCAAGGTCGAACAGGCCAAGGCCGGTCTGGAGGCCGCCGACGCCCAGCTCCGGATGGGCCTGAAAGGCGCCCGGGACGAAGAGAAGCAGATGGCCCAGAGGCAGTTCAACATCGCCCGGGACAACATGGAGATCGTCCAGAGGAGCTACGAGCGCGTCCTCAAGGTCTATAACGACGGCGGCGTCTCCGCCCAGGAAAAGGACACGGCCGAGTTCCGCTGGAGGATTTCCAGGGAGCAGTACGAGCAGGCCAAGTCCTATCTGGACATGGTCAACAACGGCGCCCGCAAGGAGCAGATCGAACAGCTCAGGGCCCAGGTCAAGGCCGCGGCGGAGAAGGTCAAGGAGGCCCAGAGCTACCAGGACGAGACGACCATCAAGGCCCCGCTCGACGGAGAGCTCAAGGAGATCAACGGCGAGGTCGGAGAGGTCGTCAGCGCCGGGTTCGCCCTGGTCACCATGCTGGAGCCCGACCCGTACGTCGTCTTCAACCTCAAGGAGACGGACTACAAGGGGCTGAAGATCGGCGACACGCTCGACGTCGAGATCCCGGCCCTGGCCCGCAAGGGGCGGATCGCCGTCTATTACATCGCCCCGCTGGCCGATTTCGCCAGGACTGAGGCCACCCAGGAGAAGGGCTCGTGGGACATCAGGACCTTCGAGGTTCGGGGCCGGATGACCGAGGCGGGAGCGGGCCTGCGGGCCGGCATGACCGTCAAGATCACATGGTAGGGAAATGAAAACTTTCCTTTCTCTGGCGAAGCGGGAGGCGAAGGCGTGTCTCCATGACAGAACCTTCCTCATCCTGCTCGTCGCCGCTCCCATCGCCCTGAACATCCTGTTCGGGGCGGTCTTCCTGCCGGCCAGGACGGCCCGCGGCATCCCCTTCGCGATCTGGGACCAGGACGGGAGCCAAGACTCCCGCCAGCTCGTCCGCTTCGTCCGAAGCAATCCGGCCTTCGACATCCGCTATGTCCTGGCCGACGAGGAAGAAGGCCGGCGGCTTCTCTCGCAACGGAAGATCCGCGGCTTCATGATCATCCCGGGGGACTTCTCCAGACAGATCGCCCGCCGGGAGACGGCCGATGTCGTCGTCTACGAGGATTTCACCTTCCTCCTGCCCGGCCGGACGCTGATGAAGAATCTGTACAAGGTCGAATCCTGGTACCAGAACGATCGCCTCAGGGAGTCTTTCAAGGACAAGGGGATCATGGCCGGCGGCAGCCGGTTTCTGTCCGCTCCGGCCGTGGTCAATTTCCGGCCGCTCTTCAACCCCTCTCTCGAGTACACCCGCTTCATCCTCCCCGGCGTCCTGCTGGCCGTGCTTTTCCAGATGATGACCCTCCTCGGCGCGACCGGCTTTTTCTTGAACGGGGAAGCGTACCAGGGGCGGCCGAAATCTAAATTCCTGGCCGTCAAGACGGCGGTCCTCTTTCTATTTTTCCTGATTCCTTTCGCCGTGACTTACGGGATCTTCTTCCCTCTGCTCGGACTGCCGCAGGGCCTCCCGATCATGATGATCCTGATCTTCTCGCTCTTCTCCCTGGCCTCGATCGGGATGGGCCTGTCCGTGGCGGCGCTGGCCGGCGACCAGGTGCTCGGCACGTCCGTGATCATCATCTTCGGGGCCGTCGGCTTCACTTTTTCCGGGTACACCTGGCCCTATTTCCTTTTCCCTCCCTTGTGGAAGACGCTCGCATACGTCTTCCCCATCACGCCCTTCCTCGAGGAGACGACCAAGATCATCTATGGGACCGGATTCCCGGTCCATCTCTGGAAGATGGCCGTCCCGGCCCTGGCCTATCTGGGCTTGGCCCTGGCGGCCCTCAAGGTCAAGCGGCCGACCGGAGACCGGTCATGAAGAGATTCAGGGAATTCGTCCACCGGGAAAACCAGAGGATCCTGAAGGACAGGGTCGCTCTCATCTATCTGCTGATCTTCCCCATGCTCGGTCTGCTGGCTTACGGTTCTCTGTTCGTGAAACGGGTCGGCCGGGTTTATCCGGTGGCCATCGTGGACCGGGATGCCGACTACGGCTCTCGCCTGGTCCGGCATTATCTGGAGAGCTGTCCCGAGCTCGAGGTGGTTTCCATCGTCCGGACGGATGAGGAAGCGCGGGAGGAGATGGCCCGGGGCCGGATCGCGGCCGCGATCGTCCTGCCGGCGTCGCTCGAGAGCGATCTGAAATCGCGCCTGCCCGTCCAGATCGATGTCCTGGTCGACGCCAGGAACATCGTCAACGCCAACTTCATCATGACGGCCATGCAGAAGGCCCTGGGCTACGGCCAGGCGGGGATCAAGTTCCTCGTCTACAAGAAGCTCGTGCCGGCGGCCCAGGCCCGGCAGATGATCCTGCCCGTGCGGTTCCGCTCCCACGCCCTGGGGAATCCGTCGGTGGATTACTCCTTTTTCATCTTCACGGGAATCCTCATCATGATCCTGCAGCAGTGCGTGCTGGTCGGCTCGGCCGTCGGGATCACCGGTGAAACCGAGAGAGGAACCCTGGCGGACACGGTCCAGCGGTCGGGCGGCGCCCTGAAGTATCTCTTCTTCCGGCAGCTCATGTATACGGTCTATCAGGTGCCCATCCTGCTTGTCATCCTGGGCGGATACTGTTGGATCTTCCGGATGCCTTCGGCCAATCTCCTCCCTCTCGTCCTCTTCTTGATCATGTTCGTCCAGGCGGTCATCTGCTTCTCCCAGGCCCTGGGCATGCTCTTCATAACCAGGCAGGCGCTCCTCCAGGCCGCGGTCTTCTTCTCCATGCCGACCTTCTTCATGGGCGGCTACACCTGGCCGTTCGAGGACATGTCGGCGCCCGTGCGCGTGATGGCGGCGGCGCTGCCGACGACCCCGATCCTCAATGCCTGGACCACGCTGACCGGCATCCCGGGCTCTTTCCCGTATCTCGGCGGCGCCTACCTGCACCAGGCCCTGCTCGTCGTTCTCTATTTCGCTCTGGGCTTCATCGGCCTGCGGCTGAGGACGCGCTCCGGGCGCACGCCCGCCGCGGCCGCGCCTGGTTCCGGCCTGAAAAGAACGAATTCCGGTTTATAAGCCGACTTCAAGCCGGCGTCGCTCAACGGCGGCTTCAGCGCGGCCGGGCCCATATTCCTCTTGACAAAGAACGGCGGAATTGCTTCTTATATGGAAAATAGATTTCTATAAGAGACATCCGGAAGGTGGTCATGAAAGACCAGAAAACAGATGCCGGCCGGCCGGCGAACCCATACTTTTCCAAGATCATCGATAAAGGGTTTCGCATCCTGGCCCTTTTCACGCCCGACACACCGAGCCTGAGCCTGAAGGATATCAGGCTCAAGACGTGCATCAACTCGACCTCGACCTTCCGTTTCGTGGAAACCCTCATCCAGCTCGGCTACCTGAAGAAGGATTCCAGGACCAAGCTCGTCAAGCTCGGGCCGATGGCCCTGGCCCTGAGCCACAACATCATCAAGAGTTTCGATGTCCTCCAGATCGTCAAGCCGCTCATCGACGAGGCCTTCGAGAAATTGAACGTCACGATCGATTCGGCCGTCGTCGACGCCGGCAGGCTCGTCCTCCTGTACCGGAGGGAGGCCAGGGACACGCTGACGTTCGCCCTGCCGCTGGTGTCGCCGCACCTCCACTGCAGCGCCCTGGGCAAGGCCTATCTGTCAGGACTCTCCGAAGCGGAGTTGTCCCGCGTCCTGGACGGCCTGACGCTGATCTCCCGGACCCCTCATACGCTGACCGACCGGGCCGCCGTCCTGGCTGATCTTCGCCGGTCGCGCCAGAGGGGATACGTCGTCAACAATGAGGAGTACGTTCCCGGCCTCATATCCGTCGGGGCCCCGCTCATCAACGAGGACGGCGTCGTCCTCGGCGCCCTCTCCTTCGACGTCTCGACGGTTCAATTCGCGGCCTCAGAAGCCGAAAAGCGCCTGGCCCCGGAGGTTCTCAAGCTGGCCGCGGCGCTGAAACCGTCGCTCCCCCTGTAGAACGAGGCAGATCTTCGGCAGATGAGGAAATGGATGTGGGGAAAAAAGAATCCGAGGCCGCCAGGGCGGATTGGCGGAAAACGATGACTCCCCGGGAACGCGTTCGGACCGCCCTGAATCACGACATCCCCGACAGGGTCCCCAGATTCGAAATCTGGATCGACGCCCTCTGGTCCGAGCTGGGCCAGAGCGATCCGGACGACGCCCAGGCCGGCCTGGGCCAGGATTGCCTGATGATGCCGACCCTGACCCAGCTCGGGAACAGCGCCGGAAAAGACGGCGTGGACGAGTGGGGACGCGTCTGGCGAGGAGGCGTTTACGCGGACGGCGCCATCGATACGGAGGCCGATCTCAAGCGCTTCAGCCCGTCCTCGGCCTCGATCGGACGCCTGTTCGACGAGGGGCGCATCTCGGCCCTTCGGGCGCGCCATCCCGACCATTGCCTCATCTACGGCTCCCATATCGGCCCGTTCACGGCGGCCACCATGGCCATGGGATTCGGACGGTTCTTCCTGCGACTGGCGGACGACCCGGGCTTCGTGGCCGCTTTGCTCGAGGCCCGCACCGAATGGTGCTTGGCCGTTTTCCGCGAGGCCGTGAGGCTGGGGGCGGAAGTCCTCGTTCTCGGCGACGACGCCGCCCACAACGACGGACCGATGATCTCCCCGCGGCTGTGGCGGGACATGATCCTGCCCTGCCACCGCCGCATCGTCGAGGAAACGAAGGCGCCGGTCATCTGGCACAGCGACGGCAATGTCCAGGCGCTGCTGCCGATGGCGATCGAGGCGGGCTTCGCGGGCGTCCACGGACTCGAGCCGGCGGCCGGGATGGATCTCGTCCGGATCAAGCGGGAATTCGGCCGAGACCTCGCCCTCGTGGGCAATGTCGACGTCCGCGTCCTCTGCGGCCCGGATCTGAACGCCGTGCGGGACGAGGTCGTGCGGTGTCTCGCCCAGGGCTCGCCCGGCGGGGGGTACATGATCTCGACTTGCAACAGCATCTTCGGCGGTATGAACCCCGCCGCCGCGGCCGAGCTGTTCCGTTGCGAGGCGGAACTCGACGCATACATCATCACCCAAATCTGACACGGCCCGGGCCGGGAGGACGACCATGAGGGGAAAAAACCGCGGGCAGGCCCGGATCGCCGGGCTGTGCTTTCTTGTCCTCTTCGTTTCCGTGGGGCGCCCCGGATGGCCGGCCGGTTTCCCCCGCCTGCGTTCCTTTTATCTGCCGATGTCGGATGGCGTGCGCATCGCCATCGATCTCTGGCTTCCGGCCGGACTCGAGACCGGCCGGAAAATTCCCGCGATCCTGCACGCCACACGCTATTGGCGGGCCCAGGACAACCTGCCGCGCGATGTCGAGCATGATGTCAATTTCAGGACGGCGAAAGCGTTCAACGAGGCCGGCTATGCCCTGGTCCTGGTCGATGCCCGCGGCACGGGCGCCTCGTTCGGCAACCGGACGTATGAATTGACCGCGGAGGAGGTCCGGGATTACGGCCGGATCGTCGACTGGATCGCCGTCCAACCCTGGTCGAATAAAAGGGTTGGGGCCTACGGCGTTTCCTATTCGGGGAACGCGGCGGAGATGCTGCTGGCCGCGCGCCGCTCGGCCGTGGCGGCGGTCGCGCCGCTCTTCAACGATTTCAACAACCTCGACCACCTGGCCTATCCGGGCGGCCTTTTCCTGAACTTTTTCACGGAGCAATGGGGCCGGCTCATCGAGGCCATGGACCGCGACGACATCTGCGCTCTCGCCCAGGTCTCGGGGGAGAAGTGCGCCGAGCTGAAAAAGAGGGCCCTGGGGGTCAAGCCGGTCGACGACGACCCGGATCGAAGGCTCGTCGCCGAGGCCGTCGCGGCGCACCGGGCGAACATCCGGGTGGCCGAGGCCGCGGAACATCTCGAGTTCAGGGACGATCCGTTCGGCCCCGACCGGATCACGAACCTGTCCGCGCTGGCCAATCCGTCGGGGCACGCCAGGGAGATCGCCGCCTCGGGCGTTCCGATGTTCGTCCGCGTCGGCTGGCTCGATGCGGCCACCGTCAACGGCGCCCTCGGGCGCTACCTGACCCTGTCCAATCCCCAGACGGTGATCATCGGGCCATGGACCCACGGCGGCCTCCATGATACCGATCCCTTCCTGCCGCAGGACACGGCGGTCCGGCCGAGCCCGGCCGAGCAGACGCAGGAGATGATCCGCTTCTTCGACGACCGGCTGAAGGACGGCGCCCGGCCCGCGCGGCCATCGTGCGTCAGATACTACACCATGGGCGCGGGGACCTGGACCGAGACCGCCACCTGGCCGCCGAAGGGATTCGAGCCCGTGACCTTCTATTTCGGGCCGAACGGCTCGCTCGCGCCCGTTCCGCCGGCGGAAGACCGCGGCGCCGATTCCCATGCCGTGGATTTCGGTGCGACGACCGGTACGGCCAACCGCTGGCACACCAATATCGGCGGCGGCGACGTCATCTATCCCGACCGGGCCGTCGAGGACGAGAAACTCCTCACCTACACCGGCGCGCCCCTGGAGACGGACGTGGAAATCACCGGCCACCCGCTGGTGACCTTGTATGCGGGCTCCGACGCGGCGGACGGCGCCTTCTTCGTCTATCTCGAGGACGTCGACGAAGCGGGCCGCGTGACCTATATCACCGAGGGGGAACTGCGGGGCATGTGCCGGCGGGTGTCGGGCCGCAAGCCTCCGTACAGGATGTTCGGCCCCTGCCGGACGTTCGAGCGCAAGGACGCCCGGCCGTTTGTCGCCGGGGAGGTCGCCGATCTGACCTTCGACCTATGGGCCACCTCGGTCCTGATCAGAAGAGGGCACAGGATCCGGATCGCCGTCGCCGGCGCGGACAAGGACAATTTCGCCGCTTATCCTCCGGGCGGAGGCCACGTCCCGACCGTGCGGATCGAGCGGAACCGGCCCTACGCCTCGAAGATCGTCCTGCCGATCAAGAAGCGGCCGTGAGTCGGTCCGCGACCTTGAACCCTCCCGGCGCCCCGGTCCACGATGAGGCTTTCCCCGCGGTTGGATTACCGCCCCCAGGTTCTGATCGCCAAAGAGGGGCTGACCTGACGACCCTTGACCCGAGCCCGGGGCCGACGATATCATCATTGGGAGGGGCGGCTTCCGTCTCGAGGCGGTGTCGTGGGCTTAACCGAATAGAAAGGATAAGGCATGAGGAATATTTTCCCGGACCCCATTGGACGTCTTCCGCAGGCGGCTGTCCCGCTGGAGGGAGTCGTCGCCTTCCTGTCGCAGGCGGACACTCACCAGATCATATTCATGGAATTCGAAAAGGACGTCGATGTGCCCGAGCACTCCCACGCCGCCCAATGGGCCATCGTGGTGGACGGCGAGATCGAGCTGACGATCGACGGCAGGAAGCAGCGCTTTGGCAAGGGAGATCGCTATTACATTCCCAAGGGAGTCAGGCATTCGGGCAGGATCCGCGCCGGCTATGCCGACGTGACTTTTTTCGACGAGCCGGCAAGATATTCCCCGAAATAGTCCCCGCCCTTTCCGCGGCGCCGCGGAAGTCAAGCGAAATCGTCCTTTGGTTTTCGAAACGAGCTCTTCAATCGGATGGGCGAGTGGCCAGGAAAAAACGCGTTTCGGCTCTTCGAAGGCATCGCCGGACGGAGTTGCGGGCCATGACGCGCTGACCGGCGCGTCCGCCATGGCACAGCCGGGCGCTTGCCGCCGTCTTTACTTGTATTGAACATAGAGAAGAAAGGAATCCCTCCATGAGAACGAGATCCCTGGCCGCTCTCATACGCGTCGCCGCGGCCGTCGTCGTCTTTTCCGGCTTCTTCGCCGGCTGCGCTCCGAAGGCCGCGGAAGAGCTTTCCCTGAAAACCATCTTCGACGAAGGGCGGACCGTGTTCTTCAAGACCGTGGCCGACGCCGTGGAGGCCCATCCTGACCGCGGCCGCCTGACGGCCGGAGAGCTGGCCAAAGCCAAGAATCTGGAGGGCGCTTATCCCCGGCTTTACGCGATCCTGATGAATTACTACTACTGCAAGGACGAGCCCGCTTTCACGGCCCTCATCCACGAGGGCGGCCGGGAGTCCCTGGAACGCTTCCGCTCGATGTACCTGGACTTGGCCGGGTACGTCGGCCGGACGTTCGTCAAATGCGTCCTTTCGCCGGGCGCCCACAGCCTCTATTTCAAGGACCTGAACCCGCGGTTCAAGGGCAAGGACACGATCGATATCGTCGCCCTTTCCGCGGGCTGCACGGCCAAGCTCGAGGTCCCGCCGCCTCCGGACAAGCCCCGGTCTCTCAGCCCCGAATTCGATAAACAATGGGGGCTCGACGCGGCCAGGTTCAGGGCCGCCCACGGCATCACCAGGGGCAAGGGCGTCAATGTGGCCGTCCTGGATTCCGGCATCGACGCGACGCACCCGATCTTCGCATCGACCGAGTTCGGACGCCACCGCAACTTCATCGGCCGGTACGGTTTTCCCTGGGACGCCGAGGAGCGGCCGATGGTGGATTACGGCTGCCACGGCACCGAGGTCAGCTCCATCGTGGCCCGCTACGCGCCGGAGGCCCGGATCACGGTCTACCGCTATATGGATTCGGACACGATGAACGATGCCATCTATCCCATCATCGCCACCGACCTCATGGGCGCCGCCATTTACAAGGCCGTCCATGACGGGAACGACGTCATCAACATCAGCGCCGGGAGCCTTCTCGCCGGGGACTTCATCCGGGACGCCTGCCAATACGCCTATGACAACAACGTCATCATCGTCACCGCCAGCCCCTATTACCTCGGCCGCTACTTCGGCCAGAACGACGTCTTTCCCGGCCACTATCCGACCAATATCGCGGTCACGGGGATTGCCAAGCTCGGCGAGGATAAATACGGCTATTGGGACGCGGCCGCGCCCGACGCCGCGACGGCCGTCGGCGCGCCCAACGATCCCTTCATCGCCAACCCGTACTACTCAGGCCTGGAGGATGAATACGGTCCGGCCATCTCCTGCGCAACGCCGGTCGCCGCTTCTCTTGTGGCCTTGATCGCGTCGGCGTATCCGCGCCTCGGGACCGAGGCGCCCGGCCGGTACGTCGAGGCGGTCAGGAAGCTCCTGACCGAAAACGCCGATTCCCGCATCGTCGGCTTCGACGGCTTCTCCCCGGATTGCGGCTACGGCATGATCGACGCCGAGAAGAGCGTCAAGGCCGCCCGGAAACGGCACGAGGAGAGAAGGACGCCGGCCGCCGCCGCGAGCGCGTCGGTTCCCGCGGCGGCCGCGGCGGAGGACGAGGCCTTTGCCCGGGGACGGGCGGTATTCCACAAGGAGCTGGGCGCGGCCCTGGGGCTCCATCCGGAAAAATACCGCCTGCTCCGCTCGGAGATCGAGAGGCTCGAGGGCGGGACCGAAGGCTTGCCCGGTCTGTACGAGGCGGCCGTCCGCGTCCTCTTCCCGAAAGACGGGCCGGCTCTCCTCGAGATCCGCGGGAGGGACGAGGCCGCTTTCCGGGCGGCGTACTTCAAGCTCTGCCGCGAGGCTGCCGACCGCTTCGTGGAATCCCTGTTCACGGAAAGGGCCGGTGTCGAGGAGCTTCTCCGGTCCTCGGGAGATCTCGGCCGCGGCCGGCTGGAACTCGTCCTCGAATCGCTGGGCCTCGGCGCCGCAGGAGAGCCGGACATGCTGAAAACGGCCTTGAGCCGTCCCGGCGACGGCCGGGCCTTCGCCGCCTGCGGCTTCCCGAAAGCCCTGGCCTCCGGCCGCGGCCGGGGCCGCGAGCTGGCCGTCATCGACTCCGGCTGCGCCTTCGGCTCGGAATTGGTGAAGGGAGTCCATTTCAACCATGCCTTTGACCGCTCTCTTGTCGGCGGGACGCAAGCGCCCTGGAGCGGGGAGGGGCCGACCGTCGCCGACGACCTGGGCCGGGGCACGCTCCTGGCCTCCATCGCCGCCGCCTGCGCCCCGGAAAGCGAACTCCGGGTCTACAGGATCAGGATCGATCCGGCCTCGCCGTTCGAATACTGGCCGGCCATGCAGCTGGCCCAGGCCATCTACCAGGCCGCGCGGGACGGGTGCGACATCATCGTCACCGGCGCCGCCTTCAGCCGCGATTTTCCGTTCCTCCAACAGGCCTGCCAGTGGGCCTATTTCCGAAACGTGGCCATCGTTGCCCCCAACGGGACGGTGTCCGCGGCGGGCCAGGCGTCGCCGGCCTACCCCGCGGGCTATAACATGGTTCTGGCCGCGGCCGGTGTCCTCCCGGACAAGAACGGCCGTCCCGCAACCTGGGCTCTTTCCTTGCCGTCAAAGCTGACCATCGCCGCCGCTCCGGCCATATTCGCGCCGGAGATCGCGCCGTCGAACGCCTTCGCTGCGGCCTGGGTCGGCGGCCTGGCCGCTCTCGTCTCCGCCAGGGTCCCCCGAACGGGGAAGGAGTACCCCGGCCAGCAGGTCCAACGGATCATGGAGATCTTGAAAAAATCGGCCGACCCGGCCGCCCTCGGTTTCCGGGCCTTCGATCCGCGGATCGGCTACGGGCTCATCGACGCGGCCAAGTCCGTCGGCCCAGGGGCCGAGGCCTTCATCGAGAAAATGAAGGCGACCGATGAGCACTTCGCCAAGCGGATGGCCGAGAGAGCCAAGGAGATCGAAGAAGCGGCCCGCCAAGCGGCCGCGGCCACGAAGAAATAGCCGCCGCCGGGGGAGTCAAGCCAAATCGTTTTTGGTTTTCATAACGAATTCTTCTATAATCGGACCGACAGGCGGCCATGAAAAATCGCGTTTCGGTTCTTCGAAATCATCTCCGCACGGCCCGCGGGCCGCTTGCGGCCGGAATCATCGGGCTCGCGCTGGCGGTTGCGCTTTGTCCCGCCGTCGCGGCGCCCCTCCTCGCCCATGACGCCGCCGCCCAGGCGGCCGGCCGGAGGTCCGCGGACTTGAGGGAACTGTCGCCGCTGGGCCCGTGGCGGGAGGTCGCGCCCGGGGTCTGGAAGGCTTCGGCGGGCGACATGAGCCGCGAAGTCCGCTACACCGACTGGGCCGCTTCGCCGCCGAGGGCGGAGGCCCTGGCCCGGCGCTCCGGCCGAGCTTTCCCCTTCGACACGGGATCCGTATCCTACGAAAGAACGGCCGACGGCAAGATCATGGTCCGACTGCCGTGCCGAGCGGACGAGAAGCTCTACGGCTTCGGCCTTCAGCTCAAGCGGCTGGAGGCGTCGCGGTCCGTCCTCACCCTGAACGTGGATCATTGGTCGACCGGAGGGGGCCGGACGCACGCCCCCGTTCCCTTCTATATCTCCAGCCGCGGCTACGGCGTCTTTGTCAACACGGCCCGTTTTCTGAAAGTTTACGTCCAGGTCGGGAACCGCAAGGACGAGCCGGGCCGGCCGAAAGCCGCGGACCGCAATCCACCGCAGGGAGAAGAGGCCGGGACGTGGGACGCCCAGCCGAGGGCGGACGCCGTTGAGGTCCTTGTCGACGGTCCGGGCGTCGAGATCATCGTCTTCGCCGGAGCGGACCCGGCCGACGTCGTCTCGCGCTACAACCTTTTTTGCGGCGGCGGCGCCCTGCCGCCGCTCTGGGGCCTCGGCTTCTGGCATCGCGTACCGGCGACGGCCGACGCCGACCGTGTCCGGCGCGAGGTTGCGGCCTTCGAGGCGCACGGCATCCCCCTCGACGTCGTCGGCCTCGAGCCCGGCTGGATGAGCCGCTCCTATCCCTGCACCTTCGAATGGCAGCCCAAACGCTTTCCCGATCCGGCGGGCCTGGCCGCCGAACTGCTCCGGAAGGGCGTCAGGCTCAATCTCTGGGAAAACCCGTATGTCTCTCCGGAGAGCCGCCTCTACCCGACGCTTTATCCCCTGTCCGGCTCGCATCTGGTCTGGCTCGGCCTGGTGCCGGATTACACGCTGCCCGAGGCCAGGCGCGCCCTGCTCGAACAGCACGCCCGGGACCATTTCGCCGTCGGCGTCAGCGGCTACAAGATCGACGAGGTGGACGGCTTCGACGTCTGGCTGTGGCCGGACCACGCCTCTTTCCCGTCCGGAACGCCGGCCCCGGTCATGCGGCAGATATACGGCCTGATCATGCAGAACGTCATCTTCACCGGCCTCTTCCGGCCGCGCAACGTCCGGACGTACGGCCTGGCGCGGGCCAGCAACGGCGCCGCCTCGGGCTATCCCTTCGCCGTCTACAGCGATGCCTACGATCTCAAGGAATACGTCAAGGGCGTTTCGGCCGCCAGCCTGGGCGGCGTCCTGTGGACGCCCGAGATCCGCAGCGCCGGCGGCGAGCGCGACTGGCTCGAACGGATGCGGCTCGTCTGCTTTTCGGCCCTGGCCCAGCTCAACGCCTGGGCCTCCGAGACGACTCCCTGGCAGTTCCCGGGCGTCACCGACCGCGTGCGCGAGACGATCCGCCTGCGCCTGCGGCTGCTGCCCTATTTATACAGCGCTTTCGCCAATTACCATTTCGAGGGCCTGCCGCCCCTCCGGGCCATGCTGCTCGAGGATCCGGCCCTGGCCGGGGCGGAGGATCAGTTCTTCTTCGGCCCGTCAATCCTGGTCGCGCCGTTCACGGACCCGGCCGCGAAGGACAGGACGGTGCGCCTGCCCGCGGGCCGCTGGTACGATTTCGAGACCGGCGAGTTCGCCGGCGACGGCGGGGAGATCCGCGTCTCCGTCGACACGGGCCGCTTCCCGCTGTTCGTCAGGGAAGGGGCTGTCGTCCCGATGCTCAAGGAGCCGGCGGCCAACGCCGGCCAGGCCTACGGACGCGACCTCGAGGTCCGATGGTACGGCCGGGCCGCGGGCGCGTTCGAGCTCTACGAGGACGACGGAAAGACGTTCGATTACGAGAGCGGGAAATACCGCGTCCGCCGGCTGGCCGTGACGATGGACGGACAGGGAAGGCCGAAGCTGGAGGAAATAATCCTCAAGGACGGCGCGCCGCCGATGTTCGGCCGGGCCTCGCTGCGGATCATGACGCGCTGACGGCTGAAAGGACGGGCCCCTTGATCAAACGCGCCGCATTCGTCATCGCCTGCCTCGCCGTGGCCTCGGCGTCGGCCAGCGCCTCGGACGCCGCCGGCGCCCTGATCCTCTGGTATCGAACGCCCGCGGCCGAAACGGAATGGTCGAGCCGCGCCCTGCCCCTCGGCAACGGCCGCCTCGGCGGCATGATCTTCGGCGGCCCTTTTCGGGAGCATCTCCAGTTCAACGAGGATTCCCTCTGGACCGGCGATGAGAACCCCTCCGGGGATTACGACTCCATGGGCGCCTATCAGGCCTTCGGCGACCTGTGGATCGATCTCGAGGCTCCGGGCGCCGGTTCGATGGGCGCCCGTCCCGTGCCCGCGGATTACCGCCGGGCCCTCGATCTCGGCACCGGCCTGCACGCCGTCACGTTCACGGCGGGCGGCGTCGCCTTTCGGCGCGAGACCTTCGCCAGCCGTCCCGCCCAGGCGATCATCATGCGCCTCACCGCCGATAAGCCCGGCGCCTTGACGGGCGCGCTGCGGCTTTCCGGCGCCCATCAGGACGCGGCGCGCTCGGAAGCGAACGGCCTGGCTTTCGAGGGCCGCCTGCCGAACGGGCTGGAGTACGCCGCGCGCGTCGCCGTGAGAGCCGAGGGCGGCGCCGTCTCGTCCGCGGCGGGCGTTCTCCGCTTCGAGGGGTGCGACGCCCTGACCATCGCCCTGGCCGCCGCAACGGACTATGTCCCCGATTACGGCCGCCGTTGGAAAGGCGAGCCGCCCGCGCCGCGCGTCCGCGAGCGGGCCGTCCGCGCCTGCGCCGCCTCCTACGAGGCGCTCCGTCGGGCCCACGTCGCCGACGTCTCCTCCCTCATGGGGCGTGTCGGCCTCGAGCTCGCTCCGATGGACGCGTTGCGCCGCGGCTTGCCCACCGACGAGCGCCTTGCGGCCTATGCCGCCGGCGGGTCCGATCCCGAGCTCGAAGCGCTGCTTTTCCAGTACGGGCGGTATTTGCTCGTCTCCTGCTCGCGCCCCGGCGGCCTGCCGGCCAACCTGCAGGGGCTGTGGAACGACAGCAACGCTCCGGCGTGGCACAGCGACTACCACGCCAACATCAATATCCAGATGAATTACTGGCCGGCCGAGCCCGCCAACCTGGCCGAATGCCACGAGCCGTTCATTGATCTCATCCGCAGCCAGCTCGAGCCGTGGCGGAAGGCGACCCGGGCCGAACCGGCCTTCCGTACGGCGGCCGGCCCCGTCCGCGGCTGGGCCCTGCGCACGTCGCACAATATTTTCGGCGGCCTGGGCTGGAAATGGGACAAGACCGCCAACGCCTGGTACGCCCAGCATCTCTGGGAACATTATGCCTTCAGCGGCGACAAGGAATACTTGAGGCGGGTGGCCTACCCGATCCTGAAGGAGGTCTGCGATTTCTGGCGGGACGAGCTCAAGGTCCTCGCCGACGGCCGTCTGGTCGTGCCTGACGCCTGGTCGCCCGAACATGGGCCGGACGAGGACGGCGTGACCTACAGCCAGGAGATCGTCTGGGACCTCTTCAACAACACCGCGGCCGCGGCGGAGGCGTTGGGCGGGGATGATGCCTGTCGCGAGACCGTCGCCGCCCTGCGCGATCGGCTGGTCGGGCCGCGCGTCGGGAAGTGGGGCCAGCTCCAGGAATGGATGATCGATCGTGACGATCCCAGGGACCAGCATCGCCATACCTCGCACCTCTTCGCCGTCTATCCGGGCCGCCAGATCAGCGCCGTCCGGACACCCCCCCTGGCCAAAGCCGCCGCCGTCTCCCTCGCCGCGCGCGGCGAAGCCGGCGACAGCCGCCGCAGCTGGACCTGGCCCTGGCGCTGCGCGCTCTGGGCCAGGCTGGGCGAGGCCGAGAACGCCCATCGCATGGTGCGGGGCCTGCTGACATACAATATGCTGCCCAACCTCTTCGCCGACCACCCGCCCTTCCAGATGGACGGCAACTTCGGCTTCACGGCCGCCGTCTGCGAGATGCTCGTCCAGTCGCACGCCGGCGAGATCGCCCTCCTCGCGGCCCTGCCCCGGGCCTGGCCCGACGGCTCGGTCCGGGGCCTGCGGGCGCGCGGCGGCTTCGTTGTCGATATCGCCTGGCGCGGCGGCGCGATGACATCCGCCGTCGTCCGCTCGACAATCGGCGGCCGCTGCGCCGTGAGGCTCGGCGAAAAGACCGTGTCCTTCGCCACGCGCCCGGGCCGGAGCTACGCGCTCGACGGCGATCTGAAGTGGTCCTTGCGGTGATCCGCCCCCTCGTGTACTCTTATCGTGAGCCTTGATCCCGGAGGAGAAATTCATTGAACGAGAAAAAACTGCCCATCGGCAAGCGCAAGCACATCGCCCTCGTCGCCCACGACAATAAAAAGAAGGACCTTCTCGAATGGGCGAGGTTCAACAAGGGCTCGCTCGCCGGCCACGAGCTCTTCGCCACGGGGACGACGGGCGCGCTCCTCGAAAAGGAGCTCGGGCTTGAAATCCACAAGCTGCAGAGCGGCCCCCTCGGCGGGGACCAGCAGATCGGTGCCCGGATCGCCGACGGGGAAATCGATTTCATGATATTTTTCTGGGACCCGCTCCAGCCGATGTCCCACGACACCGACGTCAAGGCTCTCCTGCGCATCGCCGTCGTCTGGAACATCCCCGTTGCGTGCGACCGGGCCACGGCCGACTTCATCATTTCCTCGCCCCTCATGTCCGACGAGTATGTCAGGACCGTGCCCGTCTATGACGATTACCGGCGGCGGCTCGGGGAAGATCCGTCGGCCGCGCGAAAAGCCTGAGACCGCCGCGGCCCCGGCGACGGCCCGCGCGTTCTTTCCTCACCCCGGCTCGAGGCGGGGAGGGGGAGGGCAGACGACTTCCGTCTCTTGGCCGCCGACCGGATGGGGAAAACGGATCTTCCAGGAATGGAGCAAATATCCCATTTCCCCGGGCGTCGCGGCCTCCTCTTTGTCCGCTCCGCCGGCGCGGGGCATTCCCCCCGGCTCATAGAGCGGGTCGCCGACGAGAGGAAATCCCGCGTAGCTGAGATGAATCCGGATCTGGTGGGGGCGACCCGTGGGGATGGCGACTTCGAGAAGCGTCGCGTCTTCTTCAGGAAGCCGGCGGACGACCCGGACGTGGCTGACGGACGGGCGTCCGTCGGGACGGTAGGCATGGACGGCAACCGGCCGCCGGTAGGGAACGGGCCCGATCGGCGCGTCGACGGTGAAGGTGTCCGGCATGCCGGTGCCGGAGGCCAGGGCCAGATAGACCTTGAGAATCCGCCTTTCGCGCATGGCCGCCGTGAGCGACCTCGCCGCCCGGACGTTGCGGCTGAAGAGGATGGCGCCGGACGTGCCGCGTCCGAGCCGGTGAACGGGCGAACACCCGGCCCCGTAGCGTCGCCGCGCCAGGACGAGCAGGGTCTTCTCCAGAAACATCCCGCCGGGCAGAACGGGCAGGCCGGACGGCTTCGCCAGGACGAGGACGTCCTCGTCCTCGAACAAGGTTCCGAAATCCCCCGGGGCTTCCGGCTCCTCCCAGGGCGGACGATGATAGCTGAGACGATCGCCGCGGGCCAGAAGGCCGTCGGACGCCGCCGTCCGTCCGTTGAGCAGGACCTGGCCCGCCTCGATGCGCCGCCGCCATTCCTCCCCGGTCGAATGGGGATAGTGAAGAACGTAGAAGGCGGCGACGGAAATGCCGGCGTCCGCCGCGGGGATGCGATCGGCGTAGACGTATCCGTTGTTTTTCATGCCCTCGCGATTTTCCGGTCAGGCCTTGGAGGCGTACTCGCCGGTGCGCGTGTCGATGCGGATGACTTCCCCGACCGCCATGTACTCGGGGACCTGGACGACCAGCCCGGTGGACAGCGTGGCCGGCTTGGTCCGGGCCGTGACCGATCCGCCCTTCACGGACGGAATGGTTTCGATGATCGTCAGGTTGACGAAGGTCGGTATTTCCAGGCCGAGGACGCGGCCCTCCGACGAGATCGAGATCAGCCCTTCGACGCCTTCGGTCAGGTAAGGCCATTCCTCCTCGATCTCTTCCTTGGCCAGGGTGAATTGGCTGTAATCCTGGAGGTCCATGAAGGTGATGCCCGCCGCGTCTCCGTACAGGTACTGCACGGGCCGCCTCTCGAAATCGGCCTCGGGCAGGACGTCGTCGCCGTGCAGGGCCTGGTCGATCTTCCTCTTTGTCTTCAGGTTGCGGAAGCGGATCTTGTAGAGCGTCACCGCCCCGCGGGCCGAGGGCTTCTGGACCTTGACCGTCTCGACGATATGGGGGTCGCCCTCGATCTTGACGACGTCGCCTTTCTTCAGGTCGGATGCATTGAACATGGGAATGCCTCGATTTTCTCCCTCGCCGCAGCGCCCCTTTCGCGGCCGGAAGACGAATATAGTGCCGCGGGGCCGCCGTGTCAAGGAAGCCGGCGGAAATCCTTGCCCTCTTGAATCGGCTGGGACGTGGGTTATAATGAATCCCGGCATGTTTCGGGCCGGGACAATCCGGCGCCTCGATTCGGGCGGCGGGGGCGCGTCGGCCTCGGCCGGAACCTGGGCTTCAAGGAGGATCTGATGAGACTGTCCAAGCATTCCGTCGCGCTGGCGCTTTTCGTCGCGATCACGTTTCTGGCCGTGGGCTCCGCCTCCGGCATGACGGCCCTGCAGAAGGCCGTCCACAAGGGAGACATCAAGAAGGTCCAGGAGCTCCTGGACAAAGGGGCCGATATCAATGAATGGAACTACGGCACGGCGCTGGTCTTCGCGGCCAGCGAAAACAAGCTGGATATCGCCAAGCTCCTGATCGCCAGGGGCGCCGACCTGAACGCCCTGGGCAAGAACGGCTGGACGGCGCTCGGATGTGCCGCCCAGGAAGGCTATGGCGACATGGTCGACCTCCTGATCGCCAAGGGCGCCGATATCGACCGGGCCCTGGAGGGGATGAAGACCGCGGCCGAATGGTCCCGCAGCCTCGGCGCCAATAACGACAGGAAGATCGCCCAAGGCATGGGGTTGATCCGGAGCCGGATGGGCATGGCCTATTATTCATCCGGCCAATACGAAAAGGCCGTCAGCGCCTTACGGGCGCAGTCCCAGGCGAGCCCTCAGGACGCCGGCAATTTCGTCGGCCTGACGTTCTCCCTCAACGCCCTGAAGAAGTATGATGAGGCCAAAGCCGCGGCCGAAAACGCCGTCAAGCTCGCCCCGGACAATTCCGACGCCCGGGTGGGCCTGGCCGACGCGTTGATGGGCAAGGGCGATTTCGCCCAGGCCGTCGAGCCGCTGAAGAAGGCCGCCGAGATCAATCCCAGGAACCCCTGGATCTTCACGCGTCTCGGCAACGCCAGCTACAACCTCGGCAACTACCCCGAGGCCGTGGCGAACTTCCGCAAGGCCTCCGAGCTCGCGCCCGACGATCCCGGTCCCATCCAGTCGATCATGAACACCAGCGCCCGCATGGGCAATTTGGACGACGCCATCGCCGCCGCCGGCCGGCTGGTCGCGAAGAAGGACTTCAAGGGCGTCGCCCAGACGCTCGGACTGCGGAGCTTCTTCTACCGCGAAAAGGGCCAGCCCGAGGAGGCTGCCAAGGACGCCGCCCAGGCCGCCGCGGCCGATGCCGCCGACGAGTGGGGGCAGTTCGCTCTCGGCGCCGTGGCGCTCGACCGGGGGAATCACGACGAAGCCATTCAGAGGCTCTCGGCCATCCAGGACAAGAGTTTTACCCTGGCTTCTCTTCTCCTGGCCGCGGCTCACGCCCGGAAGGGGAACCTGTCCGAGGCGGAAAAGGTCTTCGCCGAGGCCGGCGAGGGCGCTCTCTCTTCCACAAACACACTCGTCGCGAGGAACGCGCGGATCGTCGCCGATCTCCTCAAGCCCGTCGTCCAGGGGCATCTGGATAAGGCCAAGTCGCTCGAGGCCGGGCCGGGGTCCCGCGACGCCCTCGGCGAGTACGCCCTGGCCCTGAGGATCGTCGACGACGCCGGAGCCAAGGAGATCATGTCCCGGGCCGCGGCCCTGCTCAAGGCCCATCCCGAGCTGGCCGAGCTTCCCGAGGAGGCCCGGAAGTACTCCCTGCGGGGGGAAGTCCTGATCAAGGAGAAAAATTTCGATCAGGCCCTGAATGAGTACACGGCCGCGCTGCGTATCGCTCCCTTCTGCCCCGGCCTCCATTACAACGCCGCCTTGATCGCCGCGGACAGCGGCAGGTTCAGCCAGGCCGTCGCCCATATGAACGCCTACCTCCAGCTCCTGCCCGGCGCCCAGAACGCCCGGGAGGCCAAGGACCTGGTTTACAAGTGGGAGTTCATGATCGAAAGGGGAACGGACAGGAAATAGCCCCGTTCCGGCCTCGTCCGGCCGCGCCGCGCCCTACAAGCGCCAGAGATAGGACGCCTTGAAGAAGAAGCCGCGCTTCATCTCCAGGAACCTGTCGTCCTGCCGGAATTCGCCGTCGACGATCTGGAGCTTTTCGTAGAGCGAGCCGTAGCCGATCTGGACGACCGTCCCCGGCACGTAGGTGAACGAGGCCAGCAGGTCCGTGACGAGGCGCCGCTTGTAGGAGTTGTGCTCCACGATGGCGCGGAAGAAGAGATACCTGTTCATCTGGTAGATCAACTTGCCGCGGAGGATGGCGTAGTCGTAGTCCTTGGCCCGCGTGTCCTCGCGGAAAAAATCGGCGAAGCTCAGGTTCGCCGTCAGGTTGAACCGCTCCGAGGGCTGATAGACGGCGGCCGCCGTCAGCCGGCTGCCGTAGCCCTGGTAGGGAGTTTCGACGTAGCGGATCCCGTCGCCGCGCCAGAACTTGCCGCTGAGGGAGAACTGCTTCGTGACCTGGCTCGAGGCCTGGACCTGCCAGCCGCTGGTGTCGAAGCGCCGGGCGAGGTAGATTTCGTTGGCGAGAATCCCCGAGACCGTCAGGGTCGTGTTGCCGGGAAAGAGGGTCTGCAGGCCGAGCACGTTGTACGTTTCGTACAGATCGCTCCAAAGGTCCTTGATGACGGAGCCGAAGATCTGGGGCGAAAGTTTCCTGAAAACCCGGCTCCGCGGATAAAGGCGGGGCAGGATGGAAGCCCGGACGCGGGTCAATCCGTTCCGCGTCAGGTAGCCGAGGTCGGCCTGGAAGTCCCTGGAGATGTCCTGGAAGCCCAGCTCGAGGCCGAGGTTCCGGGTATCGTAGAGATAATCCAGGCCGAGTGCGAAGCCGCCGGCCGCCGTCGCCCCGGCCTCGGTCCGGGACGAGGAGCCGAAGCCGTGGAATCCCAGGACGCTCGAGGGGCTCAGCCGAAACTGGCCGTCGGCGCCGGCCACGTGGTTGAAGCCCTCCTCGTATTCCCTGCCGGTGTACAGCACTCCCACGTAGCTGTCGTCGGCCAGGGAGCGTTTGTAGCGAAAGATGGCGGCGCCGGCGTATTTGTCTCCGCTCGCGTACAGCGAGTCAAGGGACGGGGCTTCGTCGAGAGCCAGGATGGAGGCGATGGTATCTTTCTTGCCCAGCTTGCCCGAGAGCTTGAAGCCGACCCGGGGATCGATGATCGTCCGCGTGTAGACGAGGGCCGGAAGAGGATCGTCGTCGTACGTCGCGGCCACGTTGAACATCTCGCTCCCTTCGAGGAAGAACGGCCGCTTCTCCGCGTAATACAGGTCGTGCCGCAGGTTGACGTCGACCTGCCCGGCGTCGGCCTCGACCTGGCTGAAATCCGGGTTCCAGGTCGCGTCGAGGATGAGCTGGGAGGTGAGGCCGTACTTGGCGGTCAGGCTGAAGTCCTCGGACAGGATTTCGCCGGCCGTGCGCGGACAGGGCTCGACGCGCGCCATCTCTCCCGTCGCCGCGTCCCGGCTGTATTGCAGCGAATGGGTGGCCGCCGGCAGGATCTCGAGGAGCGTGTACTGCCGGATGTCCCGGAGCTCGAGCGGCATCATCTGGGTCAGGAAAAAATAGCCGCGCTTGGGGTCGAGCCGCGGATAGGAGCTGTGCTCCTGCAGGCGGCTGATGCTCCGTTCGAAGAAGATCGACATCTCGACCCGGCCCCGGCCCGCGTAGCGGATGCTCTTGAGCGGGATGCGGAGCTCCACCGTGTAGCCGTCGGCGTCGATGCGGCCGGCGCTCCACCAGACGAAATCGACGCTGTAATCCTCCTTGTTGCCGGCATACCGGCTGTCGGCCTGGATGCCGAGCGGATTGACGTAGAAGGCGTACAGGGACTGCTGGTCGTTGAACGAGTCGAGATTGATGCAGATGAAGTCGTCCTTGAGGATCGTATCGCGGTTGGCGACGGCCGCTTTGATCTTGCCGGGCTCGAGGTCGTAGCACTTGAAGGCGAAGTAGAGGTTCTCCGCGTCGTAAGCCATGTAAGCGACGGTCCTCTGGCCCGGCTCCCGGTCGAAATCGGGGATGAAGGTCTTGAAACCTTCCAGGGCCGCGGCGCTCTTCCAGGCCGGATCGTCGAGGATCCCGTCGATCGCGGGCGGCGTCTCCGTCCGATGCGGCTGGAAGGGCCTTTGCGCCTCGGCCCCGGCGGCCGCGGCTGCCGAAAGCGCCGCCGCGGCGAGAGCGACGGGCAGGAATCCGCGGATTCTGTTTCGACGATCCCTTCGCTTTTTTCCCGCTTGAATGATCATCCGCCGTCCGGGCTCCTTTCAAGTGAAAGGCATTCTAGAGAAGTGACCCGGTCATGTCAACGCCCCGCCGAAGGGCTCGTCGCCGCTTCCCACGGGGGATATCCCGGGCGATGGGATCCGGCTACTTTTCGAGGGTCTTCATGACCTCGTCGATGATCCGGCCGATGAGGGCTTCGGTCTCGCTGTTTTCGTGCCCCAGGGCGGGGGCCGGAGCCTGAGCCTGAGCGCCGGCCGCGCGGGGGCAGGTCGCCGTGTCGTGGAGGCGGCACGGCCCGACGCCCCTGTCGCAGGCGCCCGGGCAGACCGTGATGCTGGGCAGGTTGTCCGGCATGTCCGCCAGCGTGCACTCCCGGCCGCTGAGGCGGGGATCGGGAAGGTTCATCTTTCTCTTGGTTTCGAGCAGGGCGCACGTCTTGTCGGCGGGAATCGTCTTGATGGGCACGCTCAACTGGGAAGCGATGATGAGGGTCTGGCAATAGGTGTCGAGGACCTCGATGCACCACTCGGCGTGCGTGACCGAATCGGCCCAGCTGACGACGCCGTGGTTGCCCAGGAGAATCGTGTTGTGGTCGGAGACGAGTTCGGCGATTTTCTCGGCGATGTCTTTCGTGCCCGGCGTGCCGTACGGGGCGAAGCCGGCGTGCCCGACGAAGATCTCGGCCTCGGGGATGATGCGCACCGGCGGCACCATGCCGGTGATGGCGTAGGCCGTGGCGTGCGGCGGATGGGCGTGGACGCAGGCCCTGGCCTTGGGCTGGGCCTTCATGATCTCCAGGTGGAGGAGGATCTCGCTCGTCTTCTTTTTGCGGCCGGCGAGCTGGTTGCCGTCGAGATCAACCAGGCAGATGTCGTCGGGCGTGAGGTCTCCCTTGCTGATGAGCGTCGGCGTGCACAGGACGTACTTCTCCCCGATCCGGTACGAGAGGTTGCCGCCGTTGCCGTCGACGTAGGCGCGCCTCCACAGCTTCCTGCCCGCCGCCACCAGTTCGTCCTTGAAGGCCCGGGCCTCCGCGGAGGAGAAGACGGCGTCCGCCCCGGCCGCGCTCCCGAAGGCGGAGGCGGCCGCGGCCGGAGCGCCGGCCCGGCGTGTCCCGCCCCGGCGGGTGAGGATGATGCCCGCCACGGCGGCGGCGTCCATGGCGACGGACGTGACGACGGCGTCGCCGTCCAGGACGATCTCCGTGTAGCCCTCGCGAGCCGCCTGGCTGACGATCCGGCCTGAAATGACGTTGGTGGCGTTGAGATGAAGCTGTTTCATGTTTTCAATCCATCGGATGATACGTTGACGAATCGATGATGCCGCAGACGTAGGCGTCGACCGGGACGCCGGCCGGCAGCCACGGGCTGCAGCCTTCGCGGCCCTCCTCGAAGCAGACCAGCTGTCCCCGGCCCGGGCCCAGATGATCGGCGGCGACGACCTCGCGGCCGCCGCCCCGGCCGTTGCCGGCCTTCAGGTTTTCCGCCGTCACCGGCTCGACGATGAGATAGCGCGTGCCTTCGAGCGAGGCCAGCCCCCGGCTCAGGACGACGGTCCCCTTGACGATGCCCAGTCTCATGCGCTTTCTCCGGCCGTCCGCGGCGTCCAGTGATCGACGATGGCGACGGCCGTCAGCCGCACCGGCGCCGTCTTGAAGCCCGTCAGCCTCCGGCAGAGCTCCCCGTCCGTCGAGATCAGGACGAGGTCGCCCAGGCCGGCCCCGACGGCGTCGAGGACGAGGATCGGCTCGCGGGCCAGCCGTCCGCCGGGCTCCGAGCGCCGGGCGATGAGCAGCTTCCGGCCCTTGAGGCTCGCGTGGCTCATGGTCGCCGTCGCCGTGCCCTCGATTCTCGCCAGGTACATGGAGTGCCGTTCCTTCGCTTTTCCGGAGTTTCCGTTCCTAAAAGAAATCGTAGCGGCCGCCGATGATCATCTGCCGCTGGCGGGTGAAGGTCAGCGGCGTCGTGACGCCCTCGCCGGTGGCCGTGGCGATGCTGTAGCTCAGGTAGCCCGGCCCGTCCACGCCGAGCGCGGCCGTGCAGGCGGCGTTCCGGATGAACAGAGTCGTGTTCATGACCCGGGCCACCCGCCGGGCCGTTTCGTCGTTCCGGGTGTGGATGAGGGCGGAGTGGTGGTAGCCGTGCTCGGCCCTCAAGGCCGCCTCGACGGCGGCGTCGACGTTTCTGACCCGGACGATGGGCAGGAACGGCATCATCTGCTCTTCCTGGACGAAGATGTGGCTCTCGTCGGTCTCCCCGAACAGGAGGTCGACATTGGCGGGGACGATCACGCCGGCCGCCCGGCCCAGGAAGGGCGTGCTCTGGCCGACGTAATCCCGGTTGAGGTGCTTCTCGCCGGACTTCTTGTCGGCGACGAAGGCGGCCTCGGCCAGCCGGTCGATCTGCCGGGAATCGAGCTCGACCGCGCCCGCCCGGCGCATGGCCGCCAGGAACTCGTCCGCGACCGAGTCGACGACAAAGACCTCCTTGTCGCCGATGCAGAGAAGATTGTTGTCGAACGAGGCCCCGAAGATGATGTGCTTCACCGCGGCCGGGATGTCGGCGGTTTCGTCGACGATGACCGGGGGATTGCCCGGCGCGGCGGCGATGACCCTCTTGCCGGCCTTCATGGCCGCCTTGACGACGCCCGGACCGCCCGTGATCGTCAGCAGGGGGACGCCCGGATGCCTGAAGAGCTCGCCGGCCGCCTCGATGGACGGCTCGGCCATGACCGTGATCAGGTTCTCCAGACCGGTCTTGGCGCGGATCCGCCGGTTCATCTCCTGCAGGGCGTGGCGGAGGCAGCGGCAGGCCGCGGGATGGGGCGAGAAGACGGCCGTGTTGCCGGCGGCGATGATGTTGATGGCGTTGCCGGCCATGGTCGGGATGCTGTGCGTCGCCGGGGTGACCATGCCGATGACGCCGAACGGCGCCGCGGCGATGAACTCGGTCCCGGCCTCGCCGACCCGGATGCTGGTCTTCAGGGCCTCGACGCCGAGCACCTTGGCGACGATGGTCAGCTTCTGGATCTTGTGGTCCTCGCGGCCCAGGCGGGTCTCGCGGAACTCCATGCGGCCCAGCTCGTCGGCGTTGTCGACGCAATAGCTCTTGATGATGTCGACGACGACGCCGCGCTGGTCGAGGGTGAGTGCGGCGAGCTTCGGCTGGGCCCGTCTGGCCGCCGCCACGGCCTCGTCGACCGTGGGGAAGACTCCGTCCGAGCCGGCGCTCCGGCCGCGGCCGCCGGCCGGGATGTCCCCGGCGCCTCCGCCGGCCCGCTCCGCGGACAGCCGGCGCACGACCTCGGCGACGATGGCCGGGATATCGACGTCGCGATGAGAAGGAGAATTCATGTCCGAACGCGCTCCCTTCCGCGGCTAGGGCTTTTTCAGCGGCTTGCCGTCGACCTCGACCGAGTCGACGATGCCGATGATCACGGCGTCGACCGGGCTGTCCTTGGTGCACTCGGTCATGCGGGCCGAGCTGCCCTGGGTGAACATGACCAGGTCGCCGACGCCGCAGCTCACGCAGTCGACCGCGACCAGGCTGCTTCCCTGCGGAACGAGCGCCTTGTCGCCGCTCGCGCAGGGCTGGATGAGCAAGAGCTTCATCCCCAGGAATTTCGAATACTTCTGCGAGGCGACCACCGTCCCCACGACTTTGGCTAGATACATGGCGTCTGGCTCCCGGTCCGATCAGCGCTTCGGGACCATGCTGTGGATGTCGTCATGGGGCCGGGACAGGACTTGGGCGCAGACGATCTGGCCCACTTCCTGGGCGATGGCCACGCCCGCGTCCAGGGCGGTCCTCACGGCGGCCACGTCGCCCCGGATGTAGCTGGAGCACATGCCGCTGCCGATCTTCTTCCAGCCCATGAATTCGACGGCCGCCGCCTTGAGCATGGCGTCGGTCGCCATCACGATGGCCGTCAGGCCCTTGGTTTCGATCATGCCGATTGCCGGTTTGATCATCGTTGCGACTCCTTTGCGTCAGGACGCCCGGCGTCCTGCCTGTTTTTCCGAATGTGTTTTATCGACGAGTTCCGCCGCGGCCCGGGCCACGACGATTTCTTCATTGGTGCCCACGACCCGGATGTCCGTCTTCGAGGCGTCGGCGGAGATCTTCGCGCCCTGGACCGCCTCGGCGTTGCGCCGGACGTCGAGGACGATGCCGAAGTTCTCGAGGCCCCGCAGCACCCGCTCCCGGATCCAGGCCGAGTGCTCGCCGATGCCGCCGGAAAAGGTGATGACGTCCACCGAGCCGAGCTCGAGCAGGAAGGCCCCCAGGTGGCGGCGGACGGCGTAGACATAGGATTCGAGAGCGATCCGGGCGCGCCGGTTCCCCCCGGCCGCCGCGGCCTCGAGGTCGCGGACGTCGCCGCTCAGGCCCGAGACGCCCGCCAGGCCCGACTCCCCGGCCAGCTTCCGGGCCATGCCGTCGGGGCTGAGGGCGTGCTTTTTCATCAGGTACAGCACGGCGAACGCGTCGATGTCGCCGACGCGGTTGTTCTGGGGGATGCCGCTCTGCGGCGTCATGCCGAAGCTCGTGTCGACGGCCCGGCCGTTGCGGATCGCGGCGACGCTCGAGCTTCCGCCCAGGTGGCAGGAGATGTGGTTGATGTCGTTCCGGCCGAGGAGGCGCCGCGCCTCGTCGCTCGCCCAGCGGTGGCTGGCGCCGTGAAAGCCGAAGCGGCGGATGCCCTCCTCCTCCCGCCAGGCCCAGGGCACGGCGTAGGTGTAAGCCGCCTCGGGCATGTCCGTGAAGAAGGCCGTCTCGAAGAGGGCCACGGCGGGAACCAGCGGCGCGGCGGCGGCGAACGCCCGCATGGCCGCGACATAGGGGGGATTGTGGGCCGGCAGGAGGAAAGCGTACTCCTCCATGGCCGCCACGACTTCCGGGGTGACCAGGACGGCGCCGGTCAGCCCCCGGGCGTGCACGGCCTTGAAGCCCACGGCGGCCAGATCTCCGAGCGAGGCGAGGGGCTTTCCCGTGCCGACGAGCGAATCCAGGCAGCGTCCGATGGCCGTCTGATAATCGGGGCAGTCGCCCCCGGCCTGGCCGATCCGCTCGATCCGGCCGTCGGCCAGCGACGTTTCGTTGTCCATATCGATGAGACGATACTTGAACGACGTGCTGCCGATGTTCGGCACGAGAATTTTCATCGTCCGCCGCCTCAGGCCTTGCCGTCGACGAGTCCCAGGGTGGATTCGTGCGGCTGGGGAATGACGTGCGAGGCGACGATCTCGGCCCCGAGGGCCTTGAGCGTGGCCACGCCGGCCTCGACGGCGGCCTTGACGTCGCCGACTTCGCCCTGGACGACGGTGGTGACATAGCCTCCGCCGATCTGGACGGTCTTGATCAACGACACCTTGGCGGCCTTGCACATGGCGTCTCCGGCCGTGACCAGGCCGACCGTTCCTCTCGTTTCCAACATGCCGATGGCTTGATGACTCATGGTTGTTCTCTCTTTCTTCGATGACCCGGGGGCGCTCCGTCCTCCCGCGTCACGCGGTCCGCGGCTTGGGTTTGCCGGTGAACGCCTCGAGATCCTCGTAGGGATTCGGGATCACCTGCGCGGCCACGACCTTGCCCAGTTTCGCCGCGGCCTCGGCTCCGGCGTCGATGGCGGCCTTGACGGCGGCGACCTCGCCTTCGATGAAGACCGTCACCATGCCCGAGCCGGCCGGCTCCCAGTGGAGGAAATCCACATGGGCCGCCTTGCAGGCCGCGTCGGCGGCTTCCAGCATCGGCACGAAGCCGATCGTTTCGATCATGCCCAGTGCTTTTTTCATTCGCGCACTCCTTTGTTGATGATATCGCTAGGACCGTTTCCGTTCTTTTTTCGCCGGTCTCAGGGAGACCTGCCGGGCCGCCGCCAGATGACAGGCGTTGGCTTCGTCCGTGTCCAGGTGGACCTCCAGCTTGAAGGCCGGGTCGACGCGGACGTGGACGCGCTCGAAGACGACCGGCGCGTCCCCCTCGACCCGGAGTTCCATGATGTCCTTGTGGGCGACCCCCATCCGGACCGCGTCGCGGTCGCTCATGTGGACGTGAATGGCCGCCCGGATCACGCCGTGCTTCAGTTCCAGCATCCCGGCGGGCCCCATGATCCAGGCGCCCGGCGTGCCGTCGAGGTTCCCCGACATGCGGACCGGCACGTTTTCGATGCCGAGGAGGATGACGTCCGTGAAGGCCAGCTCGACCTGAGAATAGTCGCGGAGCGGGCCCAGCAGGCGCAGCCCGGTGATCATCCGGCTCCTCGGCCCGATGAGGGTCACGGTCTCCCGGGCCGCGAAATGCCCTTCCTGATAGAGCGGCTTCAGGACCGTCGGCCGGGCGCCCTGTCCGAACAAGGTCTCGAAATCCTTGGGACACAAGTGGATGTGCCGGGCGGAGACGTTGACTTTGAGCGGCGACGCCTCCCGGCCGTCGGCGGAGGCGCCCGGATTGCGCAGGGCGTCCCGCACGACATCGCGCACGATTTTCTCGACGACGGCGCGGTCGAAGGCCACGGCCATTCCTCCTTACATGTACTCCCGGATGAGTTCCGCCGACGGCGCGGAGATCAGGGCGCTTCCGGCCAGCATGCCCGATTCGGCCATGGCCGCGACGGCCGCGTCCAGCCCGGCCCGGACCTCGCCCAGCCCGCCGCAGAACAGCACCAGGCCCTTGCCGCCCATGGCCATGGCCAGGTGGATGCGGAACAGGCTGACCTCGGCGTTCTTGGCGGCCGCGTCGGCCGCCTCCACGGCCCCGGCCGCCGAGAACGTCTCGACGACGCCGAGCGCGCCGGGCAGGGCCCGGCCGAGCTCGACCGAGAGGCCCAGGGCGGGGAGGACCGTGGGGTGCAGGTTGTTGATGATCCGGTACTCGATGATCGAATCGCCGCCGGCCCGGACGCCGCCGTCCATCGAGGCCTTGACGGCCGCGACCGCGCCGGAGATGACAATCAGGAACTTGCCCGAACAGACGGGCCGGGCGACCAGAACGTCCACGGGGGCCGTCTTCAGCAGAGCGTCCTCGGCCTGATATCCCGTGGCGATCGAGCTGAGCTCGAGGATGCCGATGTTGTTGATCTCGTCCATATGCCTAATCCTGTTTCCTGTGCCTAGACGGCTTCGATCTCCACCGCCTCGGCGACCGACACGATCCGGCCGTCGATGCTGGCGTGGACCGGGGCGCCGAGCTTGCCCGGCGGAATTTTCCCGATGCAGTCGCCCTCTCTCACGGATTGCCCGGTTCTCACCGTCGGCTCGGCCGCGGCGCCCGCGTGCTGGCGGAGCGGGATGCGGACGCGGCGCGGGGCGAGCCGGACGTCGCGCCACGGGGCGTGATCCTCCAGGTTCGCCAGGCCGAGCTTGAGGACGAGCCTCGACATGGGCATGCGCCGGGCGAACCTCAGGGGATGGGGCCTTGCGGCCGGAGCCGGCCGCAAGGCCGGGCCGGCCGCGCCCGCCCCGGCTTTGAGCAAACCGCAGATCTCCGAAGGATCGAGGTTCTCGGGACAGGCGGCCAGACTGCACAGCCGGCAGCCCGAGCAATAGCGGGCGAAGCGGGCCGCGCCGTCGGCCGATATGCCCAGGCCGAAGCTCCTCATGACGCGGTGGGGCTCGACGGGGTGGTTCAGAAGGTAGCGGGGGCACAGCTCCGTGCAGAAGGAGCACTGGTCGCAGGCCGCCCGGGCGATTCGCCGGACGGCCTCGGGGCGGCGGGCATATCTCGCGACGAGCGGGTGATCCCGCCCGAGGACGATCAACCCCGACGTGGTCTTGGTCACGGGTTCCGAGAGGTCGCCGGCCAGACGGCCCATCATGACCCCGTTGACGAGGACGGCGAAGTCGGGCCGGACGGGGCCGCCCGCGGCGTCGATGACGTCCTGGAACGGCGTCCCGATCGGCGCCTCGAGCGTCATGGGCTTGGCGACCAGCCCGGCCACCGTCAGGGCCTTGCGGACGACCGGCCGCCGGCAGCCGATGTTGATCAGCGTTTCCACGTTGTGAACGACGGCGCCGACGTCCTTGGGCAGGCCGCCGGGTCCGATGATTCTGCCCAAGACCTCGTAGACCAGGACGAACTCGTCGCCCGCCGGATAGACGTCGTCCAGCGGATGGACCGTGACGCCGCTCGGGCACCGGCGGGAGACAGCCTCGATGAGAGCGCCGTACTTTTTCTTGAGGCCGATGACGCCCCGCCGCGCGCCGACGCGCGTCATCGCCTCGGCCAGCCCGGCGAAGAAATCGTCCGCGCGCCGGGCCAGCAGCTCCTTGTCCTTATGCAGGAGCGGCTCGCATTCCGCGGCGTTGACGATCAGCGTTTCCGCGCGGCCGGCGAGCTTGACCGAGGCGGGGAATCCGGCGCCGCCGCAGCCCACGACACCGGTTTCGAATACAGGATCTTCCATGCAAGGATAAAATAGTTTTTACGGCCCGGTTTTGCAAGCCTTTTGTTCGGAGTCCCGGACCCGCTAGCGGGCTTCCAGGACGGCCTTTTTCAGGCCGGGCTGGATCGAGGCCTTGTGGGCCTCGGCCTGGGACAGGAGAGAGCGGGCCTCGTCCAGGCGTTTCTCGATATAAAGGAGGTTGATCAGGTTGTTGTAAGCTTCGGCGTAAGCCGGATTGATCTTGACCGCCAGCAGGTATTCGGCTTCCGCCTCCGGCAGCCGCTTGAGCCGGAAGAGGCAGTTGCCGTGCCAGAAGCGGTATTCGGCCGGGACCTGGGTCATCGCCTGGCTCGGGTCCTTGTCCGTCCAGCGGCCTTCTTTGATCAGCTTGTTCTTGGCGTCCTCGAGATCCTTGCTGTACCTGTAGGGCTGGCAGGATCCACGGCTCTTGGCGGCCTGGTCGGCGGCCGTGTAATCCTGGACGTCGTCGATCAGACCGGCCACGCTGTCGGCCTGCTCCTTCATCCTTTTCTGTTCCATGACGGTCATGGCTTCCGTCAGCTTGAGAAAGCCCTCTTCGGCGGCCCGGACGTGCTCGAGGGCCGGGACGTACTCGCCCCTCTTGTAGAAAACCTGGGACATCAGCAGGTGGGCTTCGTGGTGTTCCGGCAGTTTCCCCAGGCAGAAAAGGGCTTCCTTTTCGCAATTCTCCAGGTCGCCCCGCCCGCCACGCTTGAGCGCCGCCTCGGCTCTCCCGATGCGGTCGGAGAGCGTCGCGTATGCATTGAGCAGGGCGACATTCTTGTCCTGAGCGGAAACGATCCGAATCAGGGCGCACAAGACCAGCCCGAACAGCGCCATGATCTTCTTTTTCATGGGAATCGCGGTGCCTCCCGCCCGGTTATGGATGCCTTTTCCCCTGCTGAAAATTATAGGATGAGCGGCCCGGCGTGTCAATCCGTCCGCCGCGCTTCGAACCCGCGGCCTCATGTGACAGGCAACGGACGAACTGCTATACTGATTTCATGGATTGAGCGGCCGGGGTTTTCCGGCCGCGGCGATGAGCGCCGGATGCGAAAAAGGGGAATGCCATGAGAACAAGAAACATCCTGATCGCTCTCTTCGCGGCCGCCGCCTGCCTTCTCCTGGCCGTCTGCCAGGCGAAAAACGATGAAGAGACGACGGAGGATTTCACGTCCCTTGCGGAGCTCGCCGCGGGCGACGCCGCGGACAGCGATTTTCTCGGCCTGTGGACGGCCATCGACGGCGATATCGCCGTTCTCGGAGCGCCCAGCGCGGATGTCAACGGGACCAACGACGGCGCGGCCTATGTCTATGATCGCGGCCAGGGCGGGACGAATGCCT